>Ga0209755_10000493_pt1 | contig 72107 bp, 68 predicted proteins | sample TergutCo191P1_FD_187301 | JGI IMG/M metagenome (GOLD analysis project Ga0209755, IMG submission 187301) | Cornitermes sp. P1 segment gut microbial communities from Petit-Saut dam, French Guiana - Co191P1 (SPAdes) (version 2) | ecosystem: Host-associated > Arthropoda: Insects > Digestive system...
CGCCAATTTATTAGAGCAAGCGTTTCGTTAATTTCACTTTGCGAAGGGACACACGGGTTGTCGCCTGAAATACCCCAAAGAGTTACTAATGGTCCCACGGTTGGATCGAACGCGCCGCCTGACGCTTTTGCGAAAAACAATGCGCGCTTGATTACCTTAAAAGTATCTTCATGAACCTTGACAGGCGCAATACCTGAGTTATTATTAATACGGCTTATATCCGAAGTTGGTATATTAACGCTCATTAAATTTTCTATTTCGCGTATCCTGGAAAAAATATCATTATAAACGCTGTCCTTGCCGTCTTCAAAGAGAGTAACAGAACAAACCGTCCCCAGAGCCAGCTCGGCACGCGAAGATTCCGCTTTAGTACAAGAAAAAAAAGAAAAAATTAATAATAATGCAAACAAACTAAAACCACAGCGGGCAAAAGAAAAACCGCGGACGAAAAGTTCGTGATGGTTTGTGTGGTTCGCGGTGAATTCTTCTCTAAAGTCCAAAGCGTTCTGTAAGTTCCTTTAAATGGCTGCCAATAAAAAACGCGCCGTAACTTGTTACTACAATACCGACAGTGATCCCGACAGGCAAAACAAATGACGCGCCCAACTCATTCGCAAGACTGCGAAAATCAAACCCAAAGTACGCTGTTACCAGTGAAATTAAAATGACAAGCCCCGCAATTACCCAGCCGCGGGTTGAAAGACCTCCGGGTGCGGCGTGTGCAGGATTTTCATAAACTTCAGTTTCTTTATCTTCGATGGCGATTCTTGCCATTATTGAATTTTCCATTTCACAAGACGGCGGAAAAAAATCTTCTCTTAATATATCTTTTGCGGATTCGTAACGTTCAATTTTTTGAGCGCACTCAGGGCAGAAAAAAACATGCACCCATATCTGAAGCTGGTTTAGATATGGAATAGGCTCATCTTCATAAATCATGTCTATAATTTTTGAACAAGTCATACATCACTCCTTACTAATCTTCCGATAAACATTCAAGTTTCTCCCTCAATATAATTTTCGCCCTGAATACATGAGACTTAATGGTATTTACAGGAATTCCTGTAATTGTCTCAATCTCCTGATACGAACGATCGTAAAAAAAGAACAAATCAATGCAAATTCTGAAACGTTCCGGCAGTTCTTTTATCGCAGCCCGAACCGCTTCTCTTGCTGCATTTCTAAGCGCGAGCCTTTCGGGAGTCTCGTCGCTGCTTAAAAGCTGGTTCGCGTCCTCCTGCGCAAGGCTTTGATATTCCTTCCTCCTGTTCACCTCGTTCAATGCCGTGTTGTAGGCAATTTTGTAAAGCCAGGTGGAGAACCTGCTTCTTCCTTCAAAATGGGAAAGGCTGCGGTAAGCCTTCAGGAATACCTCCTGTGTAAAATCGGAAGCATCTTCGGGGTTGCGGAAAAAACTCAACCCCATTCCGTGTACCGCTTTTTCATGCTGACGCACTAAAAGCCGGAAAAGATCCTTTTGTCCCGAAACAACCTGGCTGACTATCAGCTGATCGTTAAAGTCAGACTCGCCGCTTCTTTCCCTGCGGAGTTTTCCCTCCGCCTGGGATTCATCAAACATTGCGCTTATCGAAGCGTTTAATCAAATAATTGGCTAAAAGCCCGATGCCCAACGACAGCGGAATGATGCCGCCCAACAAGCCGTACGAAGCCCCTTCCGTAATTGATAACAGTATGGTTAAGGCAATGCCGACGCTGCTTAAAAGTAGTCCGGACAGCAGACTGAACGAAAGAAGATCAAACTCGGGTCTTTTATACTGCCCTGCTTTAATCAGTAAAGTTCTCCGCCTGTGAATCCACAACAGGTAGAAAAAAATTACCACAGAACCCATTACAATTCCCACAATGGGGATAATCGCGATCAATATTTGCGCAGCGGCTGAAGTCCAATTCATAATAACTCCCGGTTTATATTTTTGACACTTGTATTAATGTTTAGTTGCGTTGCTGCAAAAGCACTTGCTAAAGCAGTTAAAAATCGGCGTCAATTACCATCATATCACTAAAATATAATGTTTCAATACTTCCAAGGCGCAGATTTGCGTTATATCGTTTTAAAATTTCCAATTTCGCCGCTTCCTCGTTAATCTGAATGATGGCATCTTCAGGCAGAGCCGAAAAATAATTGGCTGCTATAACCCTAAAGTCGCTGATTTTTGCCGCCAGTTCTTCCGTAAAAGCGGTATCATTCGCGTTGTAAGGAAAGGCAATCATAAGAAGCAAGGTTGATGAGTTTACAAGCTGGACTCTAAGCCGCCCAAGCCCCGCGAAAACACGTATATCGTCCTGCGTTCCGTGCTGCTGCGCGCGGACATTTCCGCCGAGTCTAAGAACCGGGTTAGTTTCCGATCGCGCGATACCAAAAATGGTACCTATAATTATTAACAAGATTAGACAGCTCAATATTGAGAGCAGGACAATGTAAAATGTTTTAGATAATTTATTAGTTGGTAAAAACGGTTTTTTCACTTTACCCTGCCTTTCTGAAACTTCTTGCGTTCATTATCAGCATTTGAAGCCTGTTTTCGATGTTGGCGAAACTTACATCGGGGTCGTAGTCTAAAGGCAGTATTTGGATGCCGGGGTAATGGTCTTTTAATTTTTTGATGATTCCGCGGCCGCAGATATGATTTGGAAGGCAGCCGAACGGCTGGAGAATTACAAACGATCTTATGCCTTTTTCAGCGTAATGAAGAATATCGGCGGCTATTAAAAATGATTCGCCGGATAATATTGAATGATGCATTATGTGATCGCTTAATTTTGCCACTTCTTCCAATGTTACGTCAGGTTCGTATAACGGATGCATCTTTGCGATTTTGTCGGTTTGTTTTACGGCGTAATCCATAAATTTGTTTCCGGCTTTGGCGAAAAAAGTATCGTATAACGAATGTTTTACCTTAAACTCATCGATTTCAGCTACTGTGTGATTCAGGAACAGATGGCGGTATATGCCGTACATCCTTGGGAACATAACTTCCATTCCGTTTTTCTCCAGATACCTTTCAACCTGCTGATTCGATCCCGGATGGAATGTTAAAAGGTATTCTCCCTGAATTAACACCTGATCTTTTAATTTTGATCTGTCGTAGCGTACCTTGCACAGATCCTTTATCGCTTTTTTAAACGGTTTAACCGAGCCCGACATTCCGCCTCTGGCAAGACCGTCGGCGATTTCTATAAACGCGTTTTCTACAATTTTATCAGTTTCGCCTTTTTGAAGTTCATAAGGGCGTATTTTTCTGCGGAGGTATTCAATCGCGTCCGCCTGAATTATGCTCCATACAACTCTCGCGTATGTCAGCGGTGTAAAATTCATGCCGGGATGCGCTTTTTTTAAGTCCGCCATATCTGTCGTGATTACCGCAACCTGAGGGAAGCCCGCTTCATCAAGCGCTTTTCTTGTCAGGGGCATATAATTGGAAAGGCGGCAGTCGCATAAAACTTTTGCGGTTCCTACTACCGTGTTTTCTGGGTCGTATTTCCCGCTTTTAAGCGCAAGGATTGCTTCGCCGATTACGATTTGAGCGGGCAGGCACATATCGTTATGTACATATTTTTTACCCATTGCAATCGCGTCCATGCCTCCCATCGGCAATGGCTCTGTGCGGTAACCCTGATTGACAAGCGCGGCTGAAAGGATAAGGCAGAAAGCCCTGCTGACATTAGGGATTAATATTATTTTTTCTTTATCATTTTTATTTAATTTTACAGGATACGGATCTCCCAGAGGTTTTGCGTTATGCGCTGTTTTTTTGCGGCGCGTCATCACAGTTTCGATGAATGAACGCACGCGTATGCGCAATGGGCCTGCGATCTCGCTTTCGTCCATTTTTAAAATAAGAGGGGATTTGCCGGATATTTCGTCCATAATCCGCGCGGCTTCGTCTGTGTAAACGGCGTCATGTCCGCAGCCGAAACTAAAAATATCCACATATTCAAGCGCCGGATGTTCTGCCGCGGCAATCGCCCCGGATAACAGGCGCGCGTGGTTGTTATTGGTAATTTCAACGCGCGATTTATCAAGCGGTACTTTTTTCAAATCCGGGATAGAGTCAAGGGTAAGTACGGGAATGCCAAGGCTTGTAAAGTAACGGGATAAATTGTGATTTATATGCTCGTCATACTGATAATGTCTTCCCGCTATAACAACCGCGAACCTGCCTTTTTCTTGAACATCCTCGATAATTTTTTTACCGTTATCTGTCATGACGCGGTTAAAATCCGCAAGCGCATTTTCTCCCTGTTTGATTGCCGCAAGAACAGCTTTCTCGCTGATATTAAAAGTTTCTTTCATGTAACGGCAAATCTGAAAATCCTGATCTCTTTTTGAAAACCAGTGGCAGATGGGTGTATCAAACGGAATGTTGTGTTTTTCCTCGGGATTATTGGAAAACCTTATCGAAAGAGGGTAGCCTTTCAGTACAGGGCACGTAAATGTACTGAATTTTTCAGGGTTGTCAGGCGGCAGCCTGTTAATCTGAGGAAAGAAGATTCTGTCTACTTTGCTTTCTATTAAATCTTCGATGTGCCCGTGAACAAGTTTTGCGGGAAAGCAGACAGTGTCGCTTGACACAAATTGTATGCCTTTTTCGTAAAGGGTGCGCGAGCTTTTTCGCGATATTTTTACTTTAAAGCCAAGCGAGCCCCAAAAAACCTTCCAGAATGGCATATTGCGCCAGAAATCCAGCACTCGCGGAATCCCGATTGTAATATCTTTAGAAGGCAGTATTTGCCGGAAGGGATAATCCTGAAACAAAAGTTCATCGCGCATTTTTATCATGTCGGGAACCGAGTTGATAATTTTTGTCCTGTTGTTAAATTCTTCGCGTAACTGCGGGTCTTTGGGGTCTCCGACAAGTTCTCCGCGTTCGCAGCGATTGCCTGTTACCCACGTAAGCCCGTTGTAAAAACGAACCAGTGTGCGGTTGCAGTTATTTGCGCAGAACGGGCAGATTAAATTTGCTTCCTGTGTGTAATCAAATTCTTTTAACGCTTCAAAACCGATAAAACGCGAAGAGCTGCTTGTGCCGTGAGGCGATGTGTATCCATGCTCGGCGATTTCTCTTTTTGTTAAAAGCGCGACGCCGATTGCGCCCATTTCTCCGGGATACGGAGCGCGTACCACGGATTTTCCAAGGTACTGTTCAAGAGAACGCAGTACAGCATCATTTTTTAAAGTGCCGCCCTGAACAACAATTTTTTCTCCTAACTGAGAAGGGCTTGATATGCGTACAACTTTTGTAAAAACATTTTCTACAATCGAGCGGCAAAGACCAGCCATGATGTCGTCTGCCTGTTTGCCGTTCTTCTGCTCTGTGATGATTGTGCTGTTCATGAAAACCGTACAGCGGCTTCCAAGGCGCGCGGGATTTTTCGCGTCAAACGCCGCTTGCGCGATTTTTTCAACCGGTATGTGCAGGGTTTCGGCGAAAGTTTCTAAAAAAGAACCGCACCCGGAAGAGCAGGCTTCGTTTACCGTAATGTTTGTTACAATGCCGTTGGAAATATTAATGGCTTTCATGTCCTGTCCGCCGATATCCAGAATAAAACTCACCCCGGGAATATATTTTTGCGCGGCAGCCGCGTGAGCGACTGTTTCTACTGTGTGATAATCCGCGCCCAAAGCTTTGTCAAATAAAAGTTCTCCGTAGCCTGTTGTTCCAAACGCGATGATTTCAAGATTAACGCCCGCACCCTGATATTTTTTATACATATCAAGCATCGCCTGTTTAATTACTTTTAAAGGCTCTCCCTTGTTCGGGCTGTAAAAACAGTCAACTACATTTTCATCTTCGTCTATCAATACAAACTTTGTTGTTGTAGAGCCTGCGTCAAGCCCAAGATATACGCGAAGAGTTTCCCCGCTTTTATAATTAACAGTTTCTTTGCTAATATGCTGAAGTTTATGACGCGCAATAAACTCATTGCGCTCGGATTCGCTGCTGAAGAAATGCAGATTCTGCGACTCGGTATTACCCGCGACAATTTCGCGGTACATGGAAAGGGATGTCAGCGCCGCCTGCGGGCTGAAGTTTTTATTATAATCCATGAACATTTCATTGATTGAAAGCGCAGCCCCGTAAGCAATAAACAGCTCGGCTTTCGGCGGAATGATAATATCAGAATCAGAAAGCCCAAGCCTTTCGGCGAAAACGCGGATAAGGTGCGGGTTAAATGTAAGAGGGCCGCCTTCAAAAACAACAGGCGGTTTTATTTCCAGCCCCTGAGCAAGACCGCCGATTGTTTGCTTGGCGATTGCGTGGAATGTGGAAAGAGCTATATCAGGAAGAAGCCCGCCCTGATTCAATAGCGGTTGTATATCTGTTTTCGCGAAAACGCCGCAGCGCCCGGATATATCGTAAACCTGGGTTCCTCTTGCAGCGAGCGCGTCAAACTTTTCAACCGGAGTGCGCAGAAGGGAAGCTACTTCATCGATAAAAGCGCCTGTGCCGCCAGCGCAGCTTCCATTCATCCTCATGTCGCCTGCGACAAGACGGTTTGTTGCCTTGTCGTGGAAAAAGAAGACGATTTTTGCGTCCTGCCCGCCCAGTTCAACTGCGACCCTCGCCTGAGGGTAAAAAGTCCGCACTGCGATGGAATTAGCTACAACTTCCTGTATATAAGGCGCGTGAATCATATCTGCTATGGTTCTACCGCCTGAACCGCACAATGCAAGTTTATACTGCGCCGGACGAGTAGTATCTCCCGGTTCATGGGGAAACTGCGCGTAAATTTCCTGTAAAAATGAGAGAACTTTCTCACTCTGACAGGCATTATGCCGTTCGTATCGGGAAAAAAGTATTTCCTTTGTGTCGCTCTGAATTACTACAGCCTTAACTGTCGTTGAGCCAACGTCTATGCCAATATGTAACATGTGGAAGTTTAAATTTTAACGGAATTTTGAAGATTTTTCAACTGATCCGGCATCATCCAGCGCCAGTTTTGCCACGGCTCTTACCGCGCGGGCGGACGCTTCACTGATTCGGCAGCGTTCCGCTATTTGTAAAGGTTCGGCAGCGGCAATATTCGCTATTGATTCATAGGCTCTCATTATTTCTGCCGCCCGTTTAGGGCCAATTCCATCGACAGATTCCAATATCGGGAAAAACAGGTCTTTTGAACGAAGCCTTTGGTTAAGACCTGTAGCAAAACGGTGGCATTCGTCGCGCACATACTGTAAAACCTTTAAGGCTTCAGACTGTTTGGATAAAACCAGCGGCTCTTTTGCCAGCGGCAGCCACAGTTCTTCATTGCGTTTGGCAAGACCGACAAGAGGGCAATGCGCTCCAAGTTCGTCAAAAACGCCTTTAGCCGCGTTCACCTGCCCTATGCCGCCATCGATCAAAATCAAATCAGGCAGTTCTTTACCTTCCTGTATAAGCCGCGAATAGCGGCGTTTTACCGCTTCGCGCATAGACGCAAAATCATCAACAATTCCGATGACAGTGCGCAGTTTAAAATAGCGGTAATTTTTCTTGTCCGGCACCCCGTTTTTAAAAGAGATAAGCGAAGCGACAGGATGCTTGCCGTCGAGCTGCGCGATATCAAAACCTTCGATTCTCTCCGGTCTTGAATCCAAATCCAGCACCCGCGCAAGTTCATCCAAAGCAGGACCTGCGCCCCTTTCCTTTAACCGTTTCCGCAAATCCTCGGCAGCATTCTGCCGCGCCATCGCCAATATCACTTTGTGGTGTTTTTCCTCAGGCGAAAGCAGTTCCGGTTCTCTGTCAAATTTTTCTTTAAACCAGTTTTGGATCAATTCTGAGTTCTTTGTGCCGTATTCCGAAGGTTCGATGTGCCTTTGTGTGAATTCCTGTATATAAATTTTCGCAGGCGGCAATCTTGATGAATCATAATAGGACGTAATAAACATTTCCGCGGAATCCCGTTCATCTGCGGCGGATTTTGTGCGGTATAAATCCCTGCCTGTCATTTTGCCGCCGCGCATGGAGAAGACTGTAAAAGTTGCCAGTACGCCTTCGGCTGCCCAGGCGATGTAATCGCGGTCTTCGGGGTTCAGATCCTGCACAGAGCTGTCTTCGCCTGAAAGGGTTTCTATCGCTCTGATTGCGTTTCTTATTTGCGCGGCGGTTTCGAAATCAAGCGCTCTTGCCGCGTCATGCATCTTGGCTGTTAAATCTATAATGAGCGAATCGTTCTCTCCCGATAAAAGTTTCTGCACATGCCGCACATGAAGAGAATATTCTTCGATACTGATTTTTTTACAACAGGGAGCCATGCACCGGTTTATGTGATAATACATGCATGGACCGTTCTTTTTCATTTTTTTACATTTACGAAGAGGGAAAAGTTTATCGATTAAATCGATCATGGCGTTGACAGCCTGCACATCGGGGAATGGACCGTAGTACAGGCTCTTATCCTGAATGATCCTCCGTGTGCGGAATATGCGCGGAAAATCCTCATGGGTTATACGGATAACAGGATATGTTTTTCCGTCTTTAAGGTTGATGTTGTACTTTGGCGAGTGCTGCTTGATCAGCGTGTTTTCCAGCAGCAGGGCATCGTATTCATTCTGGACAATAATTGTTTCAAAAGAGGTTATATGGCGAAGAAGGGTAGCGGTTTTTATGTCTTTTTCACCGGAAAAGTACGATTTTAAGCGGTTTTTTAGGGATTTTGCCTTGCCTACATAGATAATCCGGCTCTCAGAATCCTTCATTATATAAACTCCGGGTTCTGTAGGAGCGTCTAAAGCGGCTTTTTTAAGGTTTTTGATGATTAACTGCGAATTTATCTGATTATCCATATCAATTTATGCCGATAAAGTATAAGAAAACCATGAAAAAGGTATTAGTTTTCATTTACATAGTATACATCTTCCTGTTTGTTTGCGGTAGTGTTTTCGCGATTGGGGAAAAAACAATTTCTCTTGGCGGAGATGCCGCATGGTCAAGCGCGGTCAGCAGGACAGGCGTTACCGAGGTAAAATCGCTGCGTCCCAATCCTGTTCTGATTCTCTCATCAATGACAGTCGTCTCTGAAATTTCTTCGCTGGATCTTTGCGTCTCCTTCGATGAGAAAGACTCAGGTCTTTTCAGGGACAGCGTCGGCAATTACAGGCTTACTTCACCGCCCGATGTTGTGTGCGCCGACCGCACCTTAGCAAGAGCCGGAATGGGAGCAGCCCTGTTTGGAAGATCCGGAATGGAAACCAATATGGGTCCGCTTATTATTCAGCCTGTCAGCCGAAACGCTCTTTTTGCTTCCGGAAACAGGATGCGGGATTTCACTATTGAATTCTGGTTTTATCCGATCAATATGGAAAACGGCGAGCAGGTTCTTTCGTGGATTGCCGCAATGCCTTCAAGCGGAAGGAATGCTGTACAAAGAATTAATTGCTCAATTAATAAAAACAGGCTTCAGTGGTCGTTTAAAAATTTTTTTATGCCCGCAAACGGCTCAGGTTTTCATGATATTGAATTCTCAGGCGATTCTCATGTAGTTCCAAAAGCGTGGAGCCATCATCTTGTCAGGTTCGACGCGGACACAGGGCTTATTGAGTACCTGGTTGACGGAAACAGCGAATCAATAGTTTACGCGACACCTACAGGCCGTGAGAGCAGGGAAGTCTGCACGCCTTTGATTGGCAATGGCGGCAGTTTTCTTCTGGGAGAAAAATATTCGGGAATTATCGATGAACTAAAGATTTATAACACATATACTGAACGCGCAGCAATTCAAAAATACGCTTCACCAGGCGGCAGGATGGAAACAAGACCCATTGATCTTGGAAACATATCAAGCGGTGTTGTAAGGGTTAACGCTTCAGGCGGAAGGACAAGCATAAGGGAAAATTCAGTCAGAAATGAATTCAGCGAAAACGGCAGGTTTCGTTTTGCCGATGATTCGGAAATGAACTTTTTTATCCGTGCAAGCGAAAACCCATACCAGCTTAATAACTGCAGATGGACAGGTTTTACGCCGGGCGCCGATATATCAGGCATTTCGGGGCGTTATGTGCAACTGGCTGTAGATTTTTACCCCTCTTCCGACGGGGAAAGCAGCCCCTACCTTGATGAAGTCAGCATAGTTTTTAAACCTGGCGAACCGCCGTTGCCGCCGCGCAATTTAACAGCTGTTGCGTCCGACGGCGCGGTTACGCTTTCATGGAGACACAGCCCCACAGCGAGTACGCAGGAAACGGGGCGGACAGGTTACCATGTTTATTACAGCTCTGTGCGCGGCGAATTATTCGGCGAAGGATCGTCGTTAGGCTCCTCTCCGATTGATGCCGGTAATAACAACAGAATAAAAATAGAAGGTTTAACAAACGGGACACTTTATTATTTTAGAGTGGCGGCGTACGTTTCTCTTCCAGAATCGTATAGTCTAACCTCGGGACACAATGACGGCATTTTTTCTGCCGAAGTTACAGCCCGTCCGCTGGCAGGTTTGGAGCCGTAATGCGGTTTTCCAAAGAATATTGTTATTTTTATGAGGTTATAATATAATTTAAGTATGCTTACAGTGCGTTTTTGGGGGGTACGCGGTTCTATACCGACACCGGGACCCAATACAGTAGTTTACGGCGGCAACACATCCTGTCTGGAGATACGGGCAGGAGAACGCCTGTTAATTATCGACTTGGGAAGCGGAGTGCATCCGTTCGGCGAGTGGCTGATAGAGAATGATTTAAAAAAATACGGAAAAATTAAAGCGGACATTTTCCTTACCCACACGCATTGGGACCATGTGATGGGCTTTCCAATGTTTACTCCGGTTTATATTCCCGGCACTGAATTATGCATAACAGGCTCCGCTTCCGCGGAAAATAACAGCCTGCAGTCAATTATAGAGAACCAGCTCTCATCGCAGTATTGGCCTGTGCAGGCGGAACATCTTGCGGCAAGCATAAAATACAATCAGATTAAAGAAACAACTCTGGAACTTGGCGATGATCTTTTTATAACCAGCAAATTTTTAAACCACCCCAATCTATGCCTTGGATACCGTATTGCTTACAAAGGCAAATCCATTGCGACAGTTTATGATCATGAGCCGTTTTCTTCGGACGAGGAAAACGAAAAAGTCAGGCAGTTTATAAAAGGCGCCGATATTGTCATTCATGACGCCCAGTACACCCAGGATGAGTACGCAAGTCATAAAGGCTGGGGGCATTGTTCTTATGATCAGGTATTAAAAGCCGCGCAAGGCATTGGAATAGGAAGACTTGTTCTTTTTCATCATGAGCCGTCGCGCAAAGACAAAGATTTGGAACAAATAGAAAAAAGTTTCGCGGGTATGACAAATCCAAAAATAGTTATGGCAAGAGAAGCGCTGGTAATGGAAGCGTAAATTAAAGCTCCAGCTTTAATTTTAACGCCGATGCTATATTTTTCATTTCTTCCAGAGTTTTTTCGTTTACAGGAATTTTTGTATTTAAGCGCTCTGCCATCAGTTCTGTTTCTCTTTCTCCGTGCGTATAAATCCTCTTGTGTCCTTCGGCTTTTTTACTGTCTCGCAATTCCTGTAAAAATTTTGAGGTTCCCGCTTTTATAGCTGTTTTGTCGCCGAATATGCCGTAATCGACAGCCATAAAATAATGGCAAATGCCGGTATGTCCCGGTTTTCTGTTTACATAATTTGACGTAAGCCCGCCCGAGAAAACGGCGGAAAATAAATCGACAATTATACTGAGCCCGTAACCTTTGTGTCCGCCGTGCAGCGTCCCCATTCCTCCAAGCGGCGCGATTCCGCCGCCGGCTTTTGCGATTATGTTATCAATTACAACAGCGGCGTCAGTGCAGGGTTTCCCGTCCGCGTCAAGCGCCCAGTTGTGCGGAAGAGGCTCTCCGTTCTTTCTGTAAACTTCAAGTTTTCCGCGGGGGACAACAGTCGTGCTTGCGTCATACGAAAATGTAAAAGGCTCTGCCGGCATCGCAAGGGCAAGCGCGTTTGTGCCTGTCATCGCTTCTGAGCCAAAAGTCGGAACGCAGATCGCTTCCGTGTTTGTCATGCATACGCCGATTAGATCTTCTGCCGCCGCCATTTCCGTATAAAAACTTGCGATGCCGTAATGATTGGAATTGCGCACCGTTACCATGCCGCAGCCGTTTGTTTGTGCTTTTTTAATTGCCAGCTCCATCGCCTGAACGCCCGCAAGCTGCCCCATTGCCTTGTTTGCGTCTACACACGCCGAGATTCCTGTTTCGTGGACAATTTGCGGTTTTGCTTTTACATCGACCTGCCCGGATGTTATTTCATCATGGTAACGGACAAGCCTGTGAATTCCATGCGATTCAATCCCATAAAGATCCGCTCTTAAAAGAACACCGGTAATTATTTTGCTTTCGTCTGACGAAAATCCATACCCCTGGAAAATCGCTTCGCAAAAATCACGCGCTCTATGAGTCTCTATGTGCATCTTTTCTATTTAATCTCTTTCTTAAGCGCTTCAGCCTTGTCGGTTTTTTCCCAGGGGAATTCGCTGCGTCCAAAGTGTCCGTAAGCCGCGGTCTTTAAGTAAATAGGGCGGCGCAGATCGAGGGTTTTGATAATGCCGGCAGGGCTTAAATCGAAAACTTTTTCTACCGCTTTCCCGATTGCCTTTTCGTCCGCTTTTGCGGTTCCGAATGTGTCTACCATTACGGAAACAGGGAAGGGAACGCCGATTGCGTAGGCAAGCTGAATTTCGCAGCGTTCAGCAAGTTTCGCGGCTACAATGTTTTTTGCGACATAACGCGCCGCGTAAGCCGCGGAACGGTCAACTTTGGTTGGATCCTTGCCGGAGAATGCGCCGCCGCCGTGGCGTCCCATGCCGCCGTAGGTGTCAACGATAATTTTTCGTCCTGTTAAACCCGAGTCGCCGAACGGTCCGCCTACAACAAAGCGGCCGGTTGGATTAATGTAGTATTTTGTTTTTTTATCCAAAAGCCCTGTCGGTTCAAGATTCGGCTTTATTATTTTTTCTATGATGGTGGATTCGATTTCGTTATACGACACTGAAGGATCATGCTGATGAGAAACAACAACGGCGTCTATGCGCACAGGTTTATATCCTTCGTATTCAATAGTTACCTGACTTTTTGAATCCGGGCGCAGCCATTTGATTGTTCCGTCTTTGCGCAGCTTGGAAGCGTTTTTTAAAAGCTTGTGGGCAAGTGTAATTGGAAGCGGCATAAGTTCTTTTGTTTCGTTGCACGCAAACCCGAACATCATCCCCTGATCGCCTGCACCCTGCTGACCTTTAAATTTTTTAAGGCCTGTGCCGGAAACGCCCTGCGAAATGTCCGGGGACTGGTTATGAACCATGCTTAAGACAGCCATAGAATTGTAGTCAAGCCCGAAAGAAGGGTCGGTATATCCGATCTGCCTGGCAACTTCGCGCACTATATGCGAAAAATCAACATATGTGCTGGTTGTAATTTCTCCGCCTACAAGCACCATGGAAGATGACGCGAAAGTTTCGCAGGCAACCCTGCTCTGAGGGTCATCCTTTATACACGCGTCCAAAATTGCGTCCGAAATCTGATCGCAGAGTTTATCGGGATGCCCCTCTCCTACAGATTCAGATGTGAAAAAATAACGGGTATTGCCCGCGTTGTTTGATTTCATATTATTCTCCTCCTTAATAATGTATCAGAAAACCCCATTTTTAGCAATGTTTCAGTTTACCATTTTAAAAAATGGCGTTATAATAGGATAATTCTTATAAAAAGGAGACGTTTATGGAAAAACAGGCTGTAAACAAGCTCACTAAAGCAGCCGCGAAGCGGCTTCTTGGAGTGGCTGTTCCGGTTGGAGCGCTGCGAACCAAAAACGGAATCGGTGTTGGGGAGTTCAGTGACCTTGCCGATTTCGCTGTTCTTTGCAAAAAGATGAAAATTGGGCTTATCCAAATCTTGCCTGTTAATGACACAGGTTTTGAAAGTTCTCCTTATTCAAGCCTGACCGCCTTCGGACTTCATCCGATTTACTTAAGAATCGAAGAGCTTGCCGAATACGACGGCGCAGATAATGCCATTAAAAAACAGATAAAAACCGCGAAGGAAAAATTCGATCAATACAAGCGGTTTGCCCATAGCGAAATTTTAAAAGAAAAAATAGATATCTGCCTTGCCATTTATAACGCTAATAAAACTGAAATCGCGAAAAGCTCAAGCGGTTTGTCCGCGTGGATAGAACAAAACGCGTGGGTCAGGGAATACGCGGTTTACAGAAGGTTAAAAGAAAAAAATGATTTAAAATCTTGGAAGGACTGGAAGGAATACAGCGTTGTAACAGCCGGGGATATAGAAAAACTGTGGAACGATAAAACCCTGCGCGAAGAGCATTTTTTCTGGGTATGGCTTCAGATGTCTCTTGACGCGCAATTTTCTAAAGCGTCAAAGGCAATCGCGGACGCAGGTATTGTTCTTGAAGGCGATCTACCCATTTTAATGAACGATGACTCCTGCGATGTTTGGGCTCATTCAGGAATTTTTGACTGCGAACTTTCAGCGGGCGCGCCGCCTGATATGTACAGCCCGGACGGTCAGAATTGGGGTTTCCCGATTTATAACTGGGAATTTCAAGAAACTGACAATTATTCATGGTGGAGACAGCGCCTTAAAATTGCGGAAAAATATTACAATGCCTACAGGATAGATCATGTGCTGGGATTCTTCCGCATCTGGGCAAGTTCACCTAATGATTATTCATCCGCGCTTGGGCGTTTTGTTCCGTACACGCCGGTTACAACAGGCGATTTAAAAAAACTCGGTTTTGATAAAAGCAGAATTCGCTGGGTATCACAGCCGCATATTCCCACAGATGAGCTTATGGAAGTCTTGCGCAGTAATTGGGGAGGCCCTTTTACCGCCGATGACATTAATGCCGCTGCCGATAAAATTTTCTCCAAAGCTCTTGTGCGCGTAAACGACGAAGAACTCTGGCTTTTTAAAAAGAAAATAACAGGCGAAAAAGATATTGATAGACTCGATCTTCATCCGGCAAGCAGGGGTTATCTGCTGGCGAAGTGGAAAAACAGGGTTTTCCTTGAATACAAGAAAGGCAAGTTTTTCCCTTTGTGGCAGTACAGGGACGCAGCCGCATACAGGAGTTTTACGCAAAATGAAAAAAACGCGTTAGAAGTTCTGCTTGAAAAAAAGCAGAAAAAATCGGAAAGGATATGGATGCAAAGAGGGCTGAAACTTCTTTCTGTGCTTATAGAAACATCATCCATGCTTCCGTGCGCTGAAGATCTTGGCGCCGTTCCGCTTTGTGTTCCCAGAGTGCTTTCCAAACTTAAGATACTTGGGCTTCGCGTAACACGCTGGCACCGAGACTGGTTTAAAAACAACCAGCCGTATGTTCCGTTCGAAGACTACCCCGTGTTAAGCGTGTGCACTCCGGCTGTTCATGACAGTTCTACGGTGCGCGAGTGGTGGAATAAAGAAGCGGATCAAGCTCAGTTTTCTGCTTTTATCGGCGTTCCTTCGCTTCCTAAAGTTTATAATCCCGGAACGGCAAAGGTTATTCTTTCCAAAACGGCAAGCGCAAGATCGCGTTTCCGCGTTTTCCAGGTACAGGATTTGCTGCATCTTTCGAATAACTGGTATTCGGAAAATCAGGAGGATGAACGCGTTAATGTGCCGGGTACAGCAAATGAATTTAACTGGACTTACCGCCTTCCTGCCACTATTCAGGAAATCGCCAAAGATAAAGAACTTATATCTGCAGTTGTGCAGTTAAGCAAAATAAAACCTGCTAAAAAACAATAAAGCAGAAGGGGACGATGTTGAAAAAAGCCGTTGTAATTTTATTTGCCTGTGTTTTAATATTGTTCTCTTGCGCTGGACAGGGCGCTGTACTCAAAGGCGCAATGCCTGCTTGGGTAAATGACGCTTATTCCGCTTATCCAAAATCCCAATATGTCGCGGCCACGGGTTTTGGTCCTAACCGCACAGCCGCAGAAGCAAACGCTCTTTCCGCGCTTACTTCTTTTTTCGGGCAGACAGTGGAAATTGATCGCAGCGCGGCATCTTCTTACAGACAGGCAATAATTAACGGCGTAATGGAAGGCTGGGCTGACACAGCCGAGATGAAAACCAATTTAAGAACAACATCCAGCATGGATAACTTAATGGGAGCGGAGATTAAAGAAGTCTGGTTTGATTCAAAAGATACATATTACGCTGTTGCCGTTATGGAAAAAGCGAAAGGCATTCAAATTTACGGCGATTTAATGAAGGTAAACCAGAATATCATAAGCAATCTTGTCACAATGACACCCGCTGAAAAAAACACCATGGAAGGCGTGCTTCGTTTCAGGTTTGCCGCTGTTGTGTCGGACATCAATGTAACTTACAGGAATATTATAGTTCTGCTCGGCAGAAGAGCGGATAACGCCGCCGCTGGGGATTTTTACCGTCTTGAAGCGCAGAATATAATCAAGCTCATTCCTGTTCATATCAGGATAACAAACGACAGAAACGGAAGACTCTTCAGCGCGTTTGCAAAGTGTTTTACCGATTGGGGTTTTGAAACTGTCAGTACCGCTGCGCCCGCGTCATTGCCCCGTTATGCGCTAGATGTGAATTTGGCTCTTTCTCCTGTTACTTTGCCCGGCAATCAGAATGTTTTTTCGCGTATTGAACTAACGGCAAATTTTACGGATACAAGCAATAATCAGGTGCTTTTTCCTTACAGTTTTATTTCAAGAGAGGGCCATACAACTCAGGCAGAAGCGGATAACCGCTGTATTCTGGCAGCGGAACGAAATATCGGCGAGCAGTTTGCCGCTCTTTTATCGGATTATCTTACCCAGCTGAAACCAAAAAAATAAAATATTAGCGTAACTCATTATTACCTCCTCCGTTTAGGAGCCTGGAAGTTAATATATTATTTATATCGTCGATTATTAATTCCTTTAACTCGTTTTTTTTTATTATTTCGGTTGATTCTGTGGAAAATAATTCAAGAATATCGATATTCATCGCGATAGCCAGTTGTTCCAGCATGTTTATCGAAGGAAAACGCCTTCCTGTTTCTATTAAAGCTATGTGATTATCTGAAGCTTTTACTAACTCGGCAAGATTTGCCTGGGATAATCCAAGCCTTTTTCGGTGCATTTTCATATTATTAGATAAAACTTTTCTGAGATCAGTCATTTTTCATCTCTATATATGGTAGATTTTGAAAATTCTACCTATTTTAATATTAAGATACCAATAACTTTAAGTAAAGAAAATGAAATTATAACGGTTATTTATTGACATAAAGTCAATAAAAATATACAATACATCTATCATGAAAAGATATAGATTTTTATCATTTGTCTTATTTTTTAGTTTGGGGCTTACTGTTGCTTTAAATGCACAGCAACGAATGGCAGCCCCCAATAACCCAAACGCGGTTGCGTCTGCAGGCATGGCAGAGATCATAATTAATGCCGAGAACGCCGACCGCGATATTGTTGTTTGGGTAAACGGCGTTGTCGCGGCTCACGTTCCTCCGAAATCCAGAGAAAAAATAATTGTGCATAACGGAAATAATCTTGTTGAATTAGCGGATTCAACACCGAGAGGAAATAGCTGGAATATTGGCAGCAAAAAATCAGTGACTGTCTCGGCAAATTCAAACAGTACCACAGTTGGTTTCACTGTCCGTTACGGGGCGATTGTAAATATCAGCATTCAGGGAACCAACGCACTGGGAGGTTCAGGAGGATTAGCAGCAGCACCACCACCGCCGCCACCGCCGCCTGCTCCCGCACCTGCACCGGCTCCCGCGCCTGCACCGGCTGCTACGGCACCTTCAAGGCCGCCGAGAGCTCCTTTAATTCCAATCCCCGGCAGAAACGCAAGCCCGCTAGAAAACGCTCTTGTAAGAGCCGCGAATGTTGTAATTGAAAGTATGCAGCCCGGTACTACAGTAGCCGTGCTGAGTATGGCAAGCAGAGATCCTTCCGAGTCTGAATTTGTAATAGATGAACTTACCTTTCTTTTGGTAAACACAGGCAAATTTAAAGTTGTGGATCGCAGAAGTCTTGACGCGATTCAATCGGAAGCGAAGTTCCAGTATTCAGGAGACGTTGATGATAACTCTGCTGTTTCTATCGGTAAACTTCTTGGCGCGAATATTGTAATAACAGGAAGCATATCAGGATCCGGCAGTACAAGAAGGCTTCGCGCAAAAGCGCTTAATGTGCAAACCGCGGAAATTATGGCAATGGCTTCGGAAGCCTATTGATGTATGTTCTCGGCTCATTTTATTGAGCCGGTTCAGATTATGAAAGTTTTTTCATAAATAAAAAATTTCGTTTTTACAAGGAGAAAGAAAATGAAAAAAATTGTTTTACTGGCATTGTGCTTAATGATTATGACAGCAGGCGCGTTTGCCCAGGACATGGCGATTGGCGGCGGTATTATGTATAACAATACCAGTTCACTTATGAAGCAAAGTGGTAGCTATTCTTATTATGGCAATATTTCTTGGGAACAAGAAATTACAATGATCAGAAATGGCTTCGGCGGTTTTGCTTTTTTTGGTCTTGGAAGGTTTCTGGAATTAAATCTTGGTTTTATGTATAAGAACCCATCAGAATTAAAATATAAATACACAGAGACAGACGGTTATAACACATACACCCAATCAGGTACATGGAAGGGAAGTGAATTAGAAGATGAGTTTGGAGGTACTGCTGCATTACAGCTTGGTATTTATTTTAAATATCCTATTCCTATTAATGATTTTCTTGTTTTCTTTCCGACAGGCGGAGCGGATTTTGAATTATCACTTAGTGATGAGAAATGGGATTCATTTTCATGGTGGCACGATTTATGGGTTCGCGCCGGAGTAGGACTTGATATATTCCTTGGACAAAAAACATTCCTTCGCGGTCATGTTATTTACGGCGTTGCTCTTCCAATCGGCGCAGATAAAGACATGGGTCTTACAGTTGGACACGGTTTATTAATTAAATTCGGTGTTGGATTCATGCTCTAAAAAAGGAAAACAATAAATGAGAAAAATATCAATCATATTAATAGCATTAACTGTTGGTTTTATTATCGCATCATGCGGTTCAGCTACGGTTCCTGCTCCCGCGCCTTCACAGCCGGCGCTTTCTGCCGAAGCTCAGGCAAGAGCAGACAGCGGACGAAGTGTCAGCTCAGGGTTTCCAAGGTTTGTAAGAGACGCTGTAATTAAAGCGCCCGAAGATGCGCTGGTAGGAGTCGGAAGCGCAAAGCTTGCGAGTTTAAGCCAGTCGCGGACTGTAGCCGCAACCAGAGCGCGCGCGGATCTTTCACGTCAGATGAACACAATGATTCAGGACATGGTTGTTGATTATCAGGCAAGCAGCGAACTGGATCATTCAGCCGCATTGGCATTCCAGGAAAACTTTACAATGGCGCTGTCCAAGTCGACTCTTGTCGGATCTGTAACAGCCGAGGAAGATATGGATTCCAGTAATAATTATTGGGTTGTTATATATCTTAACAAAGCAAATGTTGTAAACGAGATTAATCAGGCTCAGGCGGCGGCAAAACTCGCTGTTCCGGCTGCGGCTGCATTCGACGCGAACAGTCGAATGGATAATGCTTTTAATAAAGCTCTTGGCGCTGAAGTTATCGGCGTGGACAGATAGTTAATTTCATTTGGATTGGGGTATGCGGGAATTGTTCCTGCATATCCTAATCTATGTTATCAGGGATTTTTATATGTTAAAAATTAACGCATTTTTATTTTTTATATGTTTATTTTTTATTTTTTTACCAAACGTGACAGTTAACGCCCAGGCACCGGACTGGATTCGCGATCCATATAGAAAATACGACAGGCAGTTATATGTAGCAGCTGTCGGTATCGGCAATTCGCATCAAACAGCGGATAAAGACGCACTTGGAAAGCTTGTCGCGATATTCGGCCAGAGTATACAGGTTGATGAGCGAATATCAACATCATATCAGGAAGCGATGGGCAGCGGAGCTGTCGCTGCCTGGTCGGAAAGAACATCCGCAAACAGCACTATTTCAACTTCCGCCGGTATGGATTCGCTTGTAGGCGCCGAAATTACAGACAGATGGGATAACGGCAGAGATTTCTATGTTATCGCTGTTTTAAATAAAAGAACTGCCGCTGCCGTTTATGCCGATATGATAAAAGCCAATCAGGCGACTATCAGCAATCTTACAAATCTGTCTGCGGCAGAAAAAAATTCATTTGACGGTTATGCCCGTTATCAGCTAGCGGCTGTAATCGCCGATATCACAATAAGTTACGGCAATGTGCTCAATTTTATCGGTGTGCAGGGCGCGTCTGCGGGTCTTAGGCCCGGTAACGATTACAGGATGGAAGCGCAGAATATTGTTAAAGCGATTCCGATTGGCATCGCTGTTAGAAATGACAAATCCGCAAGAATACAGGGCGCGTTTGCGAAAGCTATTTCCGAACTTGGGTTCAGAAGCGGCGGAACTAATTCGCGTTATGTTCTTAATGTTAATATTGTAATTACTCCGACAGAGCATCCAACCAATGCCAACAAATTTGCCAGAATGGAGTTAGAGGCAAACCTTGTTGACACAAGCGTAAATTCTGTTTTGTTTCCCTATAATTTTGCCAACAGAGAAGGACATAACACCCTCTCTGAAGCTGAAAACCGCGTATTCATGGCGGCTGAGCGCCAGATTAATCAGGATTATAAAAATTTATTATCTAATTACCTTTCTCTGTTAATGCCCAAAAGATAATTTCTTTTGATAACGGGAGTGTAATTACCGTACCTGCTGTGTTTGCAAGTATCTCCTTTCACACAGCTAAACGGGGGTTACCACTCCCGTTTTTTTTATGTTATAATGTCTGCGGGAGAGGGGATATGTCTGATCAATATATTTACAATTACGATGATAAAATAAAGGTATTGCCGGCATGGGCCGAGGAGCTTGCCAATAAATACCGTTCAAAAACGGCGAATCTGTACATATTGCACGGTAACATTCGTGATTTTCTTCCTCACGAAAGAAGGGAAGGCGAGTTTGCATTTAAAAGAGTGCAGGATTACATATCGGAAATTCTTTTCGGTAACAGGGAAATTATAGCTTACTACGATCGTTCCAGAGGGATTACATTTTGCGAACAGCACATGGAGCAAAAATACCTTGCGGAGGTTCCTAAATTTGCCGTTAGCGCCGATGTCGATAAGGGTGATTTTCTTTCCAATGATCCCGAAAAATGTTTTCCATATCTTGAAAAATATTTTCTTTCGCAGATTTCAGAAGACAAACGCGTAAAAGGGCGCAAGGTATTAATTATCGATTTTGCGGAACACATTGTTCCCGCCGGTGAATTAACCCGCCTTTCCGATACTAACACTTTTTGCGTAGTAACATTCAGCAGATGGGCAACCGATCCGATTTTCAGTTATGGTGACATTTCCATTATTTTATTAACCGAAAACCTTTCCGATATTTCCACGCGCCTTACAGGTTCTCCGTGGACAGTAAAAATTAATGTACCGTTTCCTGACACAAAAATACGCGAAAGTTATCTTTGTTCCAGAGAAAAATCGGGAAAGCTGCTTTTAGAAGGCGGACTTACCCCTGAAAGGCTTGCTCTGATTACATCCGGTTTAAATCTAATGAACTTGAACCTTCTTGCTTCTGAAAGTTTTGAAAACGATAAACCTATATCGCTTGAGTTTATGCGCCAGAAGAAAAAAGAAATTATCGAAAACGGCGCCGCGGGGCTTTTGGAGTTTATGGAAACATCTTACGATTTATCTCATGTTTCAGGGCATGACTTTGTTAAAAAGCGGTTTAAAAACGCCGCGAAGGCGATCAAAAAAGGGCGCCCGGATGTTTTACCGATGGGTTATCTGATTGCGGGCCCTGTTGGAACAGGTAAAAGTTTTATGGTTAACGCCTTCGCGGGCGAAATTGGAATCCCGATGGTAAAGTTCCGTAACTTCCGCACAAAATGGCAGGGAGAGACAGAATCCAACTTGGAAAGGGTTTTAAACATTCTTGTCGCGATGGCTCCCGTAGGAGTTATGATCGATGAAGCCGACGCGTTTTTAGGCGACCGCATGGGAGGAGAGGGAGATTCGGGCACCAGTAACCGCGTGTTTGCGCAAATCGCTTCGTTCATGGGCAACACCGAATACCGCGGAAAGATCATCTGGTTTTTAATTACCTGCCGCCCGGATTTAATTCCGATAGACTTAAAGCGGCAGGGAAGAGCGGAAGAGCATCTTGCGCTTTTTTATCCCGAGACCAAAAAGGACAGAGAAGATCTTTACAACACGCTGGTCAGGAAACTTGATTTGGATATCCGCAATTTCTCCATCGGGGACTTGTTTAAGAAATACGATTACGAATATTCAGGCGCGGATTTGGAAGCTGTTCTTGTGCGCGCAAAACTTCTGGCGGCAATGGCGGACAGAATATTTATTAAACGCGAAGACATGGAAGAAGCTATGAGCGATTTTATTCCCTCTGCGAACACAAACGAAGTTGAATTGCAAAACCTTGTCGCGGTTCTTGAATGTACTTCCAAAGAAATGATACCTTCGCGTTTTCAAAAAATGCAGCGTAACAAGATAATGAACGACATTCAAGTGCTTAAATCGCTTTTGGGTGAGAGGTAACCCCGGCTCCAAACAGCGCAAAATCGTACTTAACAGGATCCTCAGGACAAAAGGCGCGCAGTTTTTCCGTGAGTTCAATCACCGCTTTTTTATCATTGGATTTTCGCACTAATAACTTAAGTTTTCTTGCTGTCCGCGCGACATGGACATCAAGCGGGATGAAGAGAGCCGAAGGTTTAATACTTTTCCAAAGCCCTAAATCGACAGGCGCGCCGCGCACAAGCCAGCGAAGCGCGAGATTTAACCGCTTGCACGCGCTGCCGCCTTTGTCTGGCCCGCCGGGGTTGGAAATATGTTTGGAATACTCTCCCTTATTGGCTTTTGCCATCTCTTCCCGAAAGAGCGCGATTCCCTGCCAGACATCGGCGGCAGACGCAAAGAGTTTTTCCAGATTGCCGTATTTTGCGTAACAGTGTTCAAAACCGCGGCAAAAATATTTTAAATCTTTTTCAAAGAAAGTGCGGTGTATATTTTTATTTTTTAATTTTTTATATTCGCCTGACTTTACAAAACTGTAAGGGTTTTTACCCATCAGCGCGAACATTTTCTCTGCCGAACGTAAAATTAAATCGCGCCGCCCCCATGCGATAGTAGCTGCCAAAAACGAGGCAATTTCCGCGTCTTCGCGTTTTTTATACCGGCGCGGAAACTGCACAGGGTCCAGCATAATAAAATCAGGGGTACATATTTTTGTGTACCAATTATTTAATAATTTTTCCATTAGACCCGGGAATAATTAGGCGCTTCCTGTGTTATTTGCACATCGTGGGCGTGGCTCTCTCTTAAACCTGACGCTGTTATTTTTATAAACTTGCGGTATTTGTTAAGCTCCGTAATGTTTTTACAGCCGCAATAGCCCATACCCTTGCGTAAACCTGATACAAGCTGGTTCATGTATGTGCGAAGCTCGCCTTTGTATGGGACACGCCCCTCGATGCCTTCCGGCACGGGTTCTTCGTCCTTGCCTATCTGGTAACGGTCTCCGCCGCCGTCGGCGATGGCGCCCATGCTACCCATTCCACGGTATTCTTTATAAATTCTACCGTCAAAAATTATTTCGCTACCCGGCGCTTCTTTTAAACCCGCGAATAAATTGCCTATCATTACAGCGCTTGCGCCCGCGCCGATTGCTTTGGTTATATCACCGGAAAACTTTATGCCGCCGTCCGCGATAATCGGAATGTTCGCTTTCAACGCTTCTTCGGCACAGTCCAGAATCGCCGTAAACTGAGGGACTCCAATCCCGGCGATTACGCGTGTTGTGCAAATTGAACCGGGACCTATGCCTACTTTTATCGCGTCCGCTCCGGCTTTTATTAATCCTTTAGTCCCTTCCTTTGTGGCGACATTTCCGCCGATTACAGGGATATCGTAATCTTTTTTAATTTGACGTATCGCGTCCATTACGTTTTTTGAATCGCCGTGCGCGGTATCAAGAACAACAAAGTCAACTTTTGCTTTTGACAGCAAAGGAAGGCGGATTGAAAAATCCTGCGGAGAAATCGCCGCTCCTACAAGAAGACGGCCGGATTTATCTGTTGCGGCATTTGGGAAATTTTCATGTTTTTCCATATCTGTTACGGTGATAAGCCCGGTAAGTTTTCCATCGTTATTCACAACAGGAAGTTTCTCTATGCGAAACTCGTTAAATTTTTCCTGCGCTTTTTCTGTTGTCGGCTCACCCGTTACAACAACAACATCATGAGTCATTACTTTAGTAACAGGGAGGGAGTCGTCGCGGCAGAAACGCAGGTCGCGGTTTGTGATAATACCTTTTAGTTTGCCTTCACTGTCTACGACAGGCAGCCCTGATATTCCGTATTTTACAACTAACTGCCTTACATCGCGCATACATGCGTTCTCAGGAACCGTAATGGGAGATTCGATAATCCAGTTAAGATATCTTTTTACGCTGGAAACCTGATGCGCCTGTTCTTCAGGTTTCAAGTTACGGTGTATGACACCGGCTCCGCCTTCCAGCGCAATTGCTATGGCAAGTTTTTCTTCGGTAACTGTATCCATCGCGGCTGAGATAATAGGTACATTCAGGTGGATTCCGTCGCAAAGTACAGTTTTGACATCACATTCTTTCGGCAGTATTTCGGAATAACCGGGCTGCAGAAGAACATCATCGTAAGATAAGCCTTCGTTAAAAATTTTTGTTGCTTCCATATTCGATCATGGCATAAAGTAAAAATTGTGTCAATAGGGATCTTTGGCACTTGCCAAAATTTCATCTTTATTGGAGAATATACAAAAGGGAGGAAAAAGGTGAGTTCAATAGAAATAACCAGTGACAATTTTGAATCTGAGGTGCTGCAGTCGCCCCTTCCTGTGCTGATTGATTTCTGGGCGCCGTGGTGCGGGCCGTGTAAAATGATAGGCCCTGTTCTTGATCAGATTGCAGATGAATATTCAGGACAATTAAAAGTAGGAAAGATTAATATTGATGAAAACGGAACCCTTGCCGAACAGCATGGGATTGTTTCCATTCCCACGCTGATCGTTTACAAGGGCGGGGAAATGGCAGCCCAGAAAACCGGGTCTGCCCCCAAACACGACATTGAAGCGCTTTTTAAAAATTTAATTTGAGTATCGTTTCGTATTATTTTTGTCCCCTGGTGTTGCCGAGCTTGTAGCTGTAATATACCAGTCCTGCGCCGAGTTTGTATTTTCCGCTGTTTCATCGCGGCAGATTGTTCTGGTATTTGTAGTTCCGCTGCTCGAAAACGCATCCGTAGGACGGCATATTCCGCCTTCCGCTGATTTCCATGAGCCGCAGTTAAATAAAAATTCCGCAGCCGCGGCAAAATAATCCTTTGTCCACCAGTTATCAGGTTTTTCAGAAAGTACAACAGCGTCAATTACATTGTCATCCTGATCCAGCACATAAATAAACGCGGTCTTGTGCAGACGCTTGTCAGCTCCCGGCATCCAGAAATCCCGCGCTTTTGCCGTTGCGTTCATGCCGCCTGATTCATCGAGCTTCTCTCCGTATTCATCTTTGCTTGTCTCGTCGTAAGTGCGAAGATGCAGAACGATGTAATCATCTTTTTTTACATCTACCGGAGAAAATTCAAAGATCGTTTCTTTTGCCGCGTTTGAATTACCGTTGATTATAACGCGCATTGCTCCAAGATTTCCGTCCGATTTCATTTTTAATTCGATAAACTCGGCTTTTTTTCCCGCCGCGGCGCTGGCGTATTCGGTGCATATTTCGTTAATCACCAAAGCGGGCATCCGGTCGTTTCTTGCTCTGAAAGAAACAATCACGTTGATGGTATTTCTTTTTTCATCTTCGGCAAGGATCTCTGTAATGATCATTTTTCCGGCTTCCGGGATATCATCGAATTTTACCTTTACCGTAGTACCGTTCTCCACCGACGCGATTGCAAGTTCCGGTTCGAAACTTAAGTGTTTGACTGTCACAGGCTGCGAAAACTCGAATTCGACCTCTTCCTGTGACACCGCCCGGCAACTCAGATAGAGCACCGCCTGAGAGCTGCTCCCCAGCGTTTGTGACGCGCTGGATGATTCCGGGGTTGAGCAGGAGCCAAATAACACAAAGGCCCCCAGCAACAAAAGTAATATTTTCATAAAAACCTCCAGCTATATATGGGTGCGAAAGCGGCGAAAAGCTTGCTCGAAATCGAAACTTTTTTAACTTTTTTTCCTGCTAGACAAAAATAGGGTAAAATGTTATTGTTTTAGGGCATTATCAAATTCAGAGGTATTTTATGGCAAATAAGGTTAAAAACGCTCCAACTCAGGATAAAGAGTCTTTTTCCGATGGGATTTCCAGAAAATTTAAGCAAAATCCCGGTGTTTATATAGGGTCTATTGCTATTTTGGTACTTGTAACCGTGACTTTTATAGGCGGCGATTTCCTTTCAGGCGGCGGTTTTAGCAGCGGCGGCGGGGATTTAACTTTTGGTTATTACGATAAAGTTCCCATCGCGTTTGTGCCGGGTAATATGTTTCATCAATATTATCAGCGCGCAGAGCAGAATTTCCGGTATCAGGGCTATGATCCAAACGATAACTGGGTAAGTTACTATGTCTGGAAGCAGGCTTACGACGGAGCCGTTGTGCATACCGGCATTATTCAAATAGTTAAAAAATCAAATTATACCCCGTCCGAGAAAGCGGTAAACAAAGCTGTACTGCAGCTTCCGCAATTTCAGGATAATGGGCGTTTTTCTATGGCATTGTACAACCGCATGTCCGAAACTGCACATCTTACGCTTTGGCGGCAGACTCAGGATGAACTTGCGAAAATTTCTTTCTTTAACGATTTTTTCGGGCTTTTGGTTCCCGAAAGTGAGGCGAAATTTATCGCCGCGATGTCTTCGCCGGAAAGAAGTTTCGAAATGATTTCTTTTCAGGTTGATGATTACCCCGACAGCGAATATCTTGCTTACGCGAATCAGAATATAGATTTGTTCAATTCAATTCATCTGTCAAAAATTTCTGTGTTGTCAAGCGAAAAGGAAGCAAAGAGAATTCTGGCTTCCATAAAAGAGGGAACAATTACTTTTGAAGACGCGGCAAGAGCTCAATCTGTCGACAGTTATGCCGACAGGGGCGGAGATATGAGCGTCCGTTATATGTATGAACTTAACAGGGAAATTCCCAATTCCGAGGATCGCGATGTTATTTGCAATCTTGCAAGAGGAGAGATGAGCGGCGTTATTTCAACTGCCGATGGCTGGTCTTTCTTCAGAGCGGAGAATGTGCTGACGAATGCTGACTTTAATGATTTTGCTGTAATGGACAGAGTGCGCTCTTATGTCAGAGATTACGCAAGAGGTTTAATGGAAGACTGGGCCATAGAGCAGGCTAATGATTTTATCGCTGAGTCACTGGACGCCGGGTTTATTAACGCGGCGCGCTGGCGCAATAAAACAATGCGCAGTTTCGGACCGCTGCCTGTAAACCACGGCGGTGTCGATCTTTTTACCTCTCTTGAATCTTTAACAGTTGAAGGCGTCAATTCGCAGGAACTTCAAGCGCTGTCGCAGAATGAAAATTTCTGGAAAACAGCTTTTGGAACGCCTGTTAATACTCCGTCCAAACCTTTGGTTCAGGGAAGCAATGTATATGTTTTTATTCCAACGGCAGAAACTCAGGCAGATGAATCCGCGCTTGAAAGTATCGCAGATATGTATTCATCGTACTTTTTAAATTCCACAGCCGAACAATCGCTGCATTTTTATTTCCTGAATAGCGAAAAAATGGATGACCGTTTTTCGGACACCTATTTCCGTTATTTTGCGCGGTAACATTGTAAAAAACGGAAAGACCCTTCTTTCCGGTGTAGACCCTGTTCGCCGCGCTGAAAAAACGGCGGACGCAATTTCGTTAAAAGAAAGAACGCTTTATTTATGCCCTTCTGTGCTTTACGGATACGGTATCGCGCGGCTGTTGTCACGTCTGGAAACAGAAACAACAGGCTGCGCAATCCTTTGCGTTGAAGCCGATCCTGAACTTTATGATCTTACCTTACAAAATATCGATTCGCAGTTAACCGATAATAAAAATTTGCTAATAACAAACGTCTGTAAACCTGAAGAATTGCTTGCTCTAATAATCGGCAAGTGGGGTGAATTGTCTTTCCGCCGCGCAGAGATGATTAAATTTACAGGAGGCTGGCAGCTTTTCCCCGAATTGTATGCAAATCTTTGCGAGTGTCTTCGCGGCGAAATCGCGACAGGCTGGAGCAATGCTTTAACCATAACCAAATTCGGGAGGTTGTATATACGCAACGTACTGCGAAACATATCTCTTGTTCCGCAATTCAAATCTGTATCCGATTTGTCATTCGGTAACTTGCCGGTTCTTGTTTTGGGCGCAGGTCCTTCGTTAGACGACATTCTGGACAGATTAACCGCGGAAGAACGCAGATTTAAAATTGTTTGTGTTGACACTTGCCTTGGCGCTCTGAAAGACAGGGGTATTGTTCCTGATCTGGTTGTTATTTTAGAAAGCCAGCATTGGAACCTTCGGGATTTTATCGGCTGCAGGGGCTGGAAAGCGGACGCCGCGGTTGATCTTTCGTCTTTGCCTTCATCGGCAAAGCTTCTTGCAGGAAATGGATACCTTTTCTTTACACCGTGGACCGGCTTGCGTATCTTTGATCGGCTGCGCGGTACGGGGCTTCTTCCCGCGATTTTTCCGCCTCTTGGTTCAGTCGGTTTAACCGCCGTTGAATTGGCACGCCGCCTGACAAGCGGAAAAATCATCTGCTCTGGTCTTGATTTTTCGTTTACCGCCGACAAGTATCATGCGCGTTCAACGCCGGGACATCGCGGTAAATTAAACACGCAAGCGCGTTTTCGCTGTTTATTTAACAGCGCGGTTTTTAATGATTCTTCTATCGCTGCTGTTTCAAAATCGGGGCAGCCTGTTTACACCAGCCCAATAATGAAAAACTACCGTAACCTCTTTGAACAGGAGTTCGGCAAAGATCTGCGCATCTTCGACATTGAAGGAACCGGCTTGCCGCTGGGACTCAAAACGCTTTCGATGGATGATGCGATAAATTTATTAAAAATTGATGCCGAAGAGAAAGTTAGTGAGGTTAGCGCAGGAACCGAAGATTCCATTCGCGGAAAAAACTCTGAATTAATGTATTTTTTTGAAAGTGAGAAAAAGCGGCTGATAAAGTTACGCGACATTTTAACGGGTGATACCGCGATGGATAAAGAGAGGTTAAGCGTTTTAATTGACGAGTGCGATTACCTTTGGGCGCATTTTCCCGATTGCGCGGGAGGCAGGCAGCCCAATCCGCAGGATGCGTCATTTTTAAAACGCGTAAGAGCGGAGATTGATCCCATGGTGAAGCTGCTTCGTATGATCTAGTCAATTTCTCCGTGTACTTTTTTCTTAATTATTGAGTTCGTGATGGTTCGCGGTAAAAATTGTTTAAATCATTCATCCCGCGATTTTAAAACGGCTAAAAACGCGCTTTGCGGCAATTCAACGTCGCCGACCATTTTCATGCGTTTTTTGCCTTCTTTCTGCTTTTCTAAAAGTTTGCGTTTGCGCGTAATGTCGCCGCCGTAGCATTTGGCAAGGACATCTTTACGAAGGGCGTTTACAGTTTCGCGCGCGATTACATGGCTGCCGATAGACCCTTGTATCGGAATCTTGAATTGCTGGCGCGGGATTTCATCGCGAAGGCGCTCGCAGACTTTTCGCGCCCGATCGTAAGCGTTGCCTTTAAATACTAACTGAGAAAGCGCGTCCACAGGTTTGCTATTTAAAAGGATATCCAGTTTTACAAGTTCTGTCGGCTTGTAGTCGGTTATGTCGTAATCGAATGACGCGTAACCGCGGCTTATGCTTTTTAAGCGGTCGTAAAAATCGAATAACACTTCTGAAAGCGGCATATCGTAGATTAATTCGACTCGTTTTTCATCAAGGTATGTCATGTTTGTCTGCACTCCGCGCTTTTCAAGGCAGAGGGTCATAATGTTTCCAAGGTAGTCTGTCGGCGTTATGATGGAAGCGCGGATGTAAGGCTCCTGCGCGCTATCTATCTTGCCTTCATCGGGGTATTCCATGGGGTTGTCTATAAATGTTTCGTTTCCGCCTTTAATCTGCACCTTGTATTTGACAGACGGAGCGGTGAAAATAACCGATTGATCAAATTCGCGCTCTAAGCGTTCCTGAATGACTTCAAGGTGCAGAAGCCCTAAAAAGCCGCAGCGGAAACCAAAGCCAAGGGCAGCCGATGAATCTTTTTCGTAGATAAGGCTTGCGTCGTTCAGCTTTAATTTTTCCATGCTTGAGCGCAGTTCTTCGTAGTCATTTGAATCGACAGGGTAGATAGAAGAAAACACTACAGGTTTTACTTCCCGGAAACCGGGAAGCGCCGCAGTGCATGGGTTGTCCGCTCCCGTTACAGTGTCGCCTACGCGGACATCGCTGACAGTTTTAATGCCGGCGATAATGTAGCCGACATCCCCGGCAGCAAGTTCGTCTGTTTCAACTAACGCAAGTTTGAAAACCCCCGCTGTTTCAACTTCGTAAACAGAACTGTTTGACATAAAGGAAATTCTCATTCCTTTTTTTATACTGCCGTCGAACAAACGAAGGTGTACTACAACGCCGCGGTAAGGGTCGTAATGACAGTCAAAAATTAAAGCGCGAAGGGGAGACGCCGGATCCCCGGAAGGAGCCGGGATGCGAGTGACGATAGCTTCTAAAAGTTCATCAATGCCGATACCCTGGCGGGCGGAACATAAAACAGACGTATCAGAATCAAGGCCGAGGTCTTTATCTATCATTTTTTTAACGCGCGGAATGTCAGCGGCAGGCATATCAATTTTATTAATGACTGGAACAATCTCCAGATTATGTTCAAGAGCGAGATACATATTTGACAAGGTCTGCGCCTGCACTCCCTGCGTCGCGTCAACCAGAAGGAGCGCTCCCTCGCAGGAGTTAATTGCGCGGCTCACTTCGTAGCTAAAATCGACATGCCCCGGCGTATCTACAAGATTTAAGGTATAATCTACGCCGTCATTGGCTTTGTATGGAATTGTGACAGCCTGGCTTTTAATAGTTATGCCGCGTTCTCTTTCAATATCCATATTATCAAGAATTTGATCCTGAAAATTACGATCGTCAACGATTTTAGCTTTCTGAATAAGCCTGTCAGCGAGCGTAGACTTGCCATGGTCGATGTGGGCGATTATACAAAAATTACGTGTTTGCTGCGTTTTTGCCATTATTCACACTATAGCTGGAATGTGATAAAATCTCAATAGGAGGACATCATGATCGAACTTTATAACAGCGGCGCTTTTTTTATTAATAATAAGGAAATAATTATCGATGATACCGATGCGCCTGCGAAGCTTGCGCAGCGCGGAGTTACCGTCTCCAAAGAGCAGGCGAAAGAGGGGACGATTTCTTATGGTATACTCTGTGCTCATAATAAAGGCGAAGATAAAGCAAACCTTACGCTTAAGTTCGATTCACTTACCTCGCATGACATAACCTATGTTGGAATTATTCAGACAGCGCGCGCAAGCGGAATGGACAAGTTTCCGATTCCGTATGTGCTTACTAACTGCCACAACAGTCTTTGCGCGGTCGGCGGTACGATCAATCAGGATGATCATGTGTTTGCTCTCAGCGCCGCAAAAAAATATGGCGGCATATATGTTCCTCCGCATTTGGCAGTTATTCACAGTTTTAACCGCGAGATGATGGCAGGCTGCGCTAAGATGATCCTCGGTTCCGACAGCCACACACGTTACGGCGCACTCGGCACAATGGCGGTCGGCGAAGGTGGCGGAGAACTTGCCAAACAGCTTGTCGGAAGAACTTACGATATGCCCGCTCCTCCTGTTGTCGGCATTTATCTCGAAGGTGAACTCGCAAAAGGAGTGGGACCTCAGGATGTCGCCCTTGCGATTATCGGCGCAACTTTTAAAAACGGTTTTGTAAAAAACAAGGTGATGGAATTTGTCGGTCCCGGTATCGAGAAACTTTCAATTGACTTCCGCAATGGCATCGATGTAATGACGACGGAAACCGCATGCTGGTCTTCGATTTGGAAAACCGATGATAATGTAAAAGCATATTTAAAAGATCGCGGAAGAGCAGGCGATTATAAAGAGTTAAATCCCCTGAGCGCCGCGTATTATGACGGTTTTATTAAAATAAATTTATCTAAAATAGAACCTTGTATCGCTCTGCCGTTTCATCCGAGCAATGTGTTTACAATCCGCGAGCTTCTTCAGAACGCGGATGATATACTGCGCAAAACTGAAGAAGAAAATAAAAGTTCAGGGCTTAATTTGAAACTTGCTCTTAAACACCGCGGCGGCGGCGTGTGGGCAGAACAGGCTGTTATCGCAGGATGCTCAGGCGGAATTTTTTCTAATATTATGGCAGCGGCGGACATTATGAAAAATTCTTCGATTGGGAACAGCAATTTTACAATGAGTGTGTACCCCGAAAGCCAGCCGACATATCTGGAACTTGTTAAAAACGGCGCTGTTGAAACTTTTATGAGAGCGGGTGTCCTTGTAAGAGAGGCGTTCTGCGGTCCGTGTTTCGGCGCCGGAGATACGCCCGCCAACAACGAACTGTCGATTCGCCACGTTACGCGCAATTTTATGAACCGCGAGGGCTCCAAGCCTAACGACGGGCAGATTGCTTCGGTCGCGCTCATGGACGCAAGATCGATTGCCGCGACAGCTGTAAATGGCGGGAAAATTACGCCTGCTACAGAACTGGACGTAAAGTACGGCAAATATAAGTTCTTCTTTGACAGCGGCGTTTACGCAAAGCGCGTTTACAGCGGCGCTGGTAAACCTCAGCCGCAGGAAGAACTTACCTTTGGACCTAATATAAAAGACTGGCCTAAAATGCCGTCTCTGGCTGAAAATCTTTTATTAAAAGTGGTATGTTTTATTACAGACCCTGTAACAACAACAGACGAACTTATCCCATCAGGCGAAACTTCATCCTACCGTTCCAATCCGCTGAGACTTGCGGAGTTTACATTAAGCCGCAAAGACCCTGGTTATGTTAAGCGCGCAAAAGACGTACTGGCTTTTGAAGAAAAAAGGCGCGCAGGAACTATGGAAGGCGAAATTAACGCTGTAATGAAAAAAATCAGCGGAATATCAGGGTGTTCCGGGATAACTGCCGCAAATCTGGGGATTGGCAGCGCTATTTTCGCGCGCAAACCAGGCGACGGCTCGGCAAGAGAGCAGGCCGCTTCCTGCCAGAGAGTGCTTGGCGCGTCCGCCAACCTTGCGCTTGAATACGCTACAAAACGTTACAGATCAAATTTGATCAACTGGGGAATTCTCCCTTTCCTTGTCACAGACGAAAGCGCCTTTAAAAACGGCGATTATATTTTCTTTCCAAACATTAAAAAGGCAGTACAGGAAAAAACAGAAAAAATCACCGGTTATGTGTTAGGTGACACGGTTACAGAAATCAGCGCCGCCCTCGGCGAACTAACCGATGCGGAAAGACAGATACTAATTGATGGCTGTCTGATAAATTATTATTCACGCTAAGAATCGAGCGTAAATATTATTGGCTGTTTTTATATCTATTTACAATTTGTCTGTCCGATAATAACTGTCTGTTATCAGGAAACTGTTCCAGCCCTTCGTTTAATATTTTTTCTGCTGCATCGTAATTTCTTCTGTTCCATTCGGCGGCAAAGCGGTTATGATACTCAGCGGCAAGATTGTTTTTGTAAGTGCGCATCGTTTGCTCAAGCTCGCGGTTTGCGCCGTGCTGAAAGAGAGCCCTTTCAAGGTATTCTACCGCCGCGCGCCAGTTTCTGCCTGGAGGAGCGCAAAGTATAGACGCTGTTTTTTGAATCGCGTAAGTTAATAGTTCTGATGCTCTTCTTTCGGAAAGCCTTCCGTCATCGCGCGCCTGTCTAACGTCGGAAATTATGGAGTCTCCTTCCGCCGGGGTTGTAATATTATTCGCGCGGATTAAAAGATCCGCGTCTACAATGAGTGAATCAAGCTGAGCGTAATCCGTTTGCGATAAATATATTTTATAATTCGCAAGAAAGATTTGCGCGTCTTTAATTTTTCTGTCTTTTAATAATCTGGCTATTCCATTATTTATCGCAGTGTGCAAAAAGTCATTCCAGCGGACAGGATCGGAATATCTTGAAGACGCTGAAACCGCCCAGCGAAGGCTATCTTCTTCTTTGTTTGATTTTAACAGTGAAGCGCCGTAATTTAACAGCCTGTCCATTAAATCCCTTCTCGGATCTGTAAATAAAAATTCAGAAGCGTAAGCCTGTTCTGTTACTTCAAAAGAATTACCAAGAAGCAGGGCGGCACGGTCAACAGCAAGAGGGACAGGGTCTGTAAAATTATTACGTCTCTCATAATCGCCGATCCTGTTATTCAAAATAAGCGAAATAAGTTCGATGTTTTCTATCGTTTGGCGATCCCTGTAATTCTGTGCGGGTACGTAAGAAAAACCTGTAAGCTTTCCGAATTGATCATGGAATTCTTTTCGGTTGCCGGGATCAAAGCCGTAACGGTTTGTAGTCTCTACATCAATTTCATGCCCGTCAATGTGGACAATGACAAAAGCATGTTCCTTTGTTATTACCGCACTTGTTCTTATTCCTGCCGAATTGCAAAGAATTATATAAAGCGCCGACGATGAAACGCAGTTATATGTGCCGACAGTAAAAAGAGTGTCAAGCCGCGTCTGGTAAAGCGAATACCTTTTTAAAAAATTGGAATGCATAAAGGTAAGTACATATTCCGCTCTTTCGCGGCCGGATAACGGGAGATCAGGAGAATTGCCCAGGGTAATGGCGGCTGCGTTGATTTTTTCTAGATTGGAAAGGGCTATATCACCCGAAGCCCAAAGGCTGATTTTCGCATAATCCGCCCATGAATAGCCGTTATTTCCGCCCAGTCTGTAGTATTCCAGCGCTTTTTGATCCGGTTCGATGCGAGGAAAGGCGGATTGGGGATATATTCCGGCAGGAGAACAAAGAAATACCGCCAAAATTATTACCGGCGTAATTGACGCTTTTAAGTTCACAATTTACTATAATTCATACTGTAAAAAATGTATATGTTTTTGGCATGAATGACGGGGAGAAAAAATGACGGATTTTGATTTAATTATTATCGGCGCGGGTCCCGCGGGGCTTACAGCCGCCCAATACGGCGCACGTTCAAATTTAAAAGTTCTTGTAATTGAGCAGCTTTCGCCGGGAGGGCAGGCGCTGGTTATTGATGTGCTTGAAAATTATCCCGGGGGAGGGCAAAAATCCGGTTATGAGTTTGCCATGGAACTGCATAAACAGGCTGAAGATTTCGGCGCGTCTTTTTGCAGCGGTTCTGTAAATGAAATTAAAAAAGAGAACGACATTTTTTCAGTCTGCCTTCATGACGGCTCCGCGCGCACGGCATCCGCTGTAATAATCGCGACAGGTTCAAAACCGCGCCTGCTGAATGTACCGGGAGAAAAAGAATTCTACGGTAAAGGCGTCTCCTACTGTGCCACATGTGACGGCAATTTTTTTAAAAATAAAAAGATTTTCGTTGTCGGCGGCGGAGACGCGGCATGCGATGAAGCGCGTTACCTTTCGCATCTAACGGATAAAATTGTATTAATTCACCGCCGCGGCAGTTTCCGCGCGCAAAAAGCACTTGTTCAAAGAACTTTAGAAAACCCAAACATCGAGGTGCGCTATAACACCGTTATAAATGAAATAAAAGGCGAAGCAAAAGTAAAATCTGTTTTGTTAGCCGACACAAATTCCGGCAAAGTGTATGAAGAGGAAACTGACGCTGTTTTCATTTTTGCCGGTACCGTTCCGCAGTCATCGTTTTTAAACTCAGGCGGTTTAAAACCAGCGCTGGACGAAAGCGGCTGCGTTATAACAGATCAAAAAATGGCAACTAACATCCCGGGGCTGTACGCCGCGGGTGACATCCGTTCAGGCGCGTTCCGCCAGGTAGTAACTGCCGCCGCCGACGGCGCAACCGCCGCCCACCACGCCGCAGGATACATTGATGAATTGTAATTGTAAATATCTCATAATAATCATTTTTACAGTAGCTACGTCTATTGAAAGTTTTGCTTTAAGTTTTAACGATTCCGGTACGCCGTCGGAGCTGGCGGCGAAAATTGAAGGCGCGATGACGGATGAGCAGGCTCTCGCGCAGGTTTTTATGCTGGGCTGGGTTGGCGAGGATCCTTCGCCGTTAATAATGGATTGGATCAGGCAGAGAAATATAGGCAGCGTGAAAATATTTGGATGGAATACTTCGGACACGCAGCGGCTTGCAAGAACAGTCGGTTCCCTGCAGGCGGCGAGTATCGCAGGGCCTTTTAATATCCCTCTTATAATTGCAACAGATCAGGAGGGCGGATGGATCCGCCACATCAAAGGCGCGACAAGCGAAACACCGGGGAACATGGCGATAGGAGCTTCAGGCTATCCGCGTGACGCGTATCTTTCAGGTTACTACATAGGTAAAGAACTTGCACTTCTTGGGGTTAATATGAACTTTGCTCCCGCCATCGATCTTTTTTCAAACCGAGACTCTTCATTGATAGGCACAAGAGCTTTTGGAAATGATCCTGTAAGAACAGGAATTTTCGGCGCCGCTTTTGTTAAAGGGCAGCTTGCCGCAGGAGTTATTCCAACAGCCAAGCACTACCCGGGACACGGCGATACAGAACTGGACTCGCATGGAGTTTTGCCAAGGATCAATATATCTTATGAAACTCTGTGGAACAGAGAACTGGTTCCGTACCGCATGATGGCGGCAGAAGGGCTGCCTGTGGTCATGAGCGGGCATCTTGCGTTCCCGTTAACAGAAGCAGGCTCAATGCCCGCGTCGCTTTCTTCTTGGTTCCTTCGCGATGTGTTACGTGATAAAATCGGCTTTAAAGGGCTTGTTATAACAGATGATTTAATGATGGCAGGCGCGATAATTCCTACAGGCTCTCTTTCGCGTACAGCCAAACAGGCGATTATCGCGGGCAACGATATAGTAATGTTTTCCAATACGCCGAATTTTTTTGATCCGGTTTGGACATTTCTTGTAAATTCAATGAGAACCGAAGAAGATTTTAAAAATCATGTAAGAGCCGCCGCGCGCAGGGTGCTTGAATTAAAACTTACATATCTCCGCGGAAATTCAAAAGTTCCTTATATACCGGATTTAAAGAAAGTGGAAGCGGAATTAACAGATCCGCAAGGCTCCGCTTTTTTTCTTAATCTCGCGGCGCGAAGCGTAACAATCGTAAAGCCCGATATACCTGACGAAGTTTTTCCGCTGACAGCAGAAAAAGCGGGACGCGTTCTTTTAGTTGGAAACTTTACCGATTTTTTTACATACGGCAGAGCAGCATTCCCCGGTGCGGCTGTACTGCGCTATTCAGGGCAGACAGATCCGGCTAACCTCATTGTATCCGCGCGCAACGCGGACACAATAATTTTTTGTCTTTCAGATAACTCGGATTTGCGCCTTCTTAGAAGCATTCAGCAGCTTGGAAAAAAGGTGATAGTGTTATCTGTGCTTAGCCCTGTGCATATAGAAAGCGTGCCCTGGGTAACAGGCGCTGTAGCTGTTTACAGTTACGCGACAGAATCTTTCGCAGCCGGTTTTTCAGCCATAGTCGGCAGAATCCCGGCACAGGGTATCCTGCCGTATGAATGAGCTTTACAAGTGGCGGAAAATTAAAAAAAAAGATATTAAAGCGGCGCAGCAGCTGCTTGTCAATGTTGAAAATGAATATGTAAGCGCGTGCGCAAAATTTATTATGCGCGAAAAATTCAACGATCCAATTTGGGCGTTAAGCGCGAAGAATAAAGAAATTGCCGCTCTCATTATAAACTCAAGAAGCACTATACTTCCTGTCCTTTGCGGTGTAAAAGAAATCCCAAATACCGTTTTTTTAAAAGGTTTAATGCGCTCTAAAATAATCCATTCGATTCAGGGGTTAAAAGACGAAGTGCGGTTTACTGAAAGAGAAATGGAAAAAAACGGCAAGCTTCCCGATGATATAATAGATTACGATCTTATGAGCCTTGATAAACTGCCAGAAGGGGTAAAAAATTCAGGGCCGTCAAACCTTATCCTTCGCCTTCCGCGGATTGACGATATTGACGAAATGACCCCTCTTCAGGCGGCTTACGAAAAGGAGGAAGTGCTTCCAAAAGGCTCGGCCTTTAACCCTGCAGCGAGCAAGGCAAGCATCACAAATCTTATTACAAGCGGGAAAATACTGGCTGCTGAAATTAACGGGCGGTTAGTGGGTAAAATCAACGTAAATGCGGTTTCTTTTTCGAGGTATCAGGTAGGAGGCGTCTATGTACACCCGGATTACCGCGGAAAAGGAGTTGCAAAACGGATGGCAGCGGAATTTATTACTTCTCTGACCGGAGAGGGAAAAGGAGTAACCCTGTTTGTGAAGAAGAATAATAATGCCGCAAAACAACTGTACGGCGCTTTAGGTTTTATTAAAATAAACGATTATCGAATTACCTACTATTGAATTATTAAATCATTTTTTGTATAATATTACCCATCGTGGCGTACCTATACGAAACTCACCTGCATACGGCAGGAGTCAGCAAATGCGCAGTCTCTGTTGGCTCTGAGTATATAGCCGGTTACATAAAAAAAGGATATACAGGTCTCATTGTTACAGATCATTTCTATAACGCCAATTGCGCGATATCAAGAAAGCTGCCGTGGGAAAAATGGGTAGAATATTTTTACGCCGGTTATGAAGAGACAAAAGATAAAGGCGACCTTCTTGGATTTGATGTATTTTTTGGATGGGAAGAAACTTTCGACGGCTGCGATGATTACCTGATTTACGGGCTGGATAAAGAATGGCTTTTGAATCACCCCGAATGTAAAACATGGACAAGGGGAGAGCAATACCGCGCTGTAAGAGACGCCGGCGGCTGTGTTGTTCAGGCTCATCCTTTCAGGCAGCGCGCTTATATCCCGCGCGTCATTCTTTCACCCGATTGTGTGGACGCTGTGGAAGCCGTTAACGGCGGGCATGAAGATGTTTCATTCGACGCGCTTGCAAACCGTTATGCGAAAAAAATTGGAAAACCTGTTACCGCCGGTTCTGATATTCATGACGCTTCGGATGTATTATACGGCGAAACTTTTGGAGTATATTCAGAAAATAAATTGAATAACATCGGTGATTATGTGAATTTAATTTTAAATAATAAGATTGCCGGATTAAAAGTAGAAATGGGCAGGCTTGATTACAACGGTAATGAAAAAGTATCGGTTCCAGTGGATATTTCTGACGAATATGGTAGAATGACAGGAAGAAACTGGAAGGATTATATATGAATGAAAAAGCAGCTCATGTACCGGAGCGTATAAAAGAACTGAGAGAGATTTTAGAGATTAGCTCTCTTGATATGGCGAAAGAGACGGAAATCCCGTTTGATACATACAGCAAATATGAAAACGGAGAGCTTGATATTCCAATCAGCGCGCTGTACACAATCGCAAGCCGTCTTGGCACCGATGTAACGGTTCTTTTAACCGGAGAAGAAGCAAGAATGGACAGCGCGTCGGTATGCCGTAAAGGCAAGGGTGTTCAGATTGAGCGCTACCCCGGTTACGAGTTTTCCAGCCTTGCGTATAACTTTAAACACAGAACGATGGAACCATTGCTCGTAACGCTTGATTCTTCAAAGCCATCGGCAAAGCAGGTTTCACATTCGGGGCAGGAATTTAATTATGTAACAGAAGGGCAGGTAAAGGTAATTATTGCAAAAACAGAATATGTTTTAAACTCTGGAGATTCAATTTACTTTGACGCCCGCCTGCCTCACAGTCAAAGCGCCGTCGGCGGAACAGCGCAGTTTATAACGATAATTCAGGAATAGAACAGGAATATTTATGAACGAAATTTTATCGCGCTACCTCCCGCGGATCGATTTTGACAGCTACGATGATTTTTTTGAAAACTACCGCTGCAATATACCGGATAATTTTAATTTCGCCTATGATGTGGCTGATGAATGGGCGAAGTTACAGCCTGAAAAACTTGCGCTGCTGTGGACAGACGACACCGGGGAAATGAAATCTTTTACATTCGCGGATGTTAAACGCCTTTCCGACAAAGCGGCAAACGCGCTTCTTGCGCTGGGTATAAAAAAAGGCGATGTTGTAAAGTTAATTTTAAAACAGCGCCCCGGTGTATGGATGCTGATGTGCGCTCTTTCTAAAATAGGCGCAATCTGCATTCCAGGAACGTACCAGCTGACAGTCAAAGATTTGGAATACCGCTGTAATATCGCCGATGTAAAACTTTTAATTACTGTAGATGATAAAGAAATACTTGATAATATAGCGATAGCAAAACCCAATTGCCCAAAACTGGAAAAAGTCGCTGTTATCGGAAAAACAATTCCTGCAGGTTACATTGATATGCGCGCCGAAATTGAAAAAGCTCCTGTAGATTTTTCAAGAGTTGCAACGACGACAAAAGACCCAATGCTGATTTATTTCTCGTCCGGTACAACCGGGATGCCAAAAATGGTGCTTCACAATCACAGCCTTCCTTTAGGACACATAGTAACGGCGAAATACTGGCACTGCGCTGAAGATAACTGTGTCCACCTTACGCAGACAGATTCAGGCTGGGCAAAGTTCGCATGGGGAAAAATCTACGGACAGTGGATATGCGGTGCCGCCATCGGCGTTTACGATACCGAAAAATTCACTCCCAAAGGAATGTTAGACGCAATAATGAGGCTGAAACCTTATTCTTTCTGCGCTCCTGCGACAGTGTTTCGATATCTTATTAAAGAGGATTTATCCGGCTTCGATTTTAGTTTTATTAAACATACATCGGTCGCGGGAGAGCCGCTAAGCCCGGAAGTTTATAATAAATTAAAAGAAATGACAGGTCTTGAAGTGCGCGAAGGGTTCGGGCAAAGCGAAACATCCGTTATGGCAGCTGTCTTTAAATGGCTGCCTGTAAAACCTGGTTCAATGGGAAAACCCGCTCCTCTTTTTGGTTTGGAATTGTTAGACGAAAACGGCGCTGTATTGGACGAAGGCATCACAGGCAACATGAGTATAACCAAAGCCGGAAAAAATATGTACGAAAGAGAAGGCTGCGATTGTGAATGTATACCGCCTGTAATTGGAGACTCTGATTTCCCCGGTCTTTTCCGCGGTTACTGGAGAGACAGGGAAGTAACAGCAAACGCATGGAAAGGCACAACATATCAAACCGGCGACATGGCATGGAAAGACGATGATGGCTACTTTTGGTTTGTCGGCAGAAATGATGATGTAATAAAATGTTCAGGTTACCGCATCGGTCCCTTCGAAGTAGAAAGCGCTTTAATGGAACACCCATCCGTCCTTGAATGCGCCGTAACAGCCGCACCTGATCCTATGCGCGGACAGGTAGTGAAAGCCACTATCGTTCTTGCGCGGGGATACTGCGCGTCAGACGATTTAAAACGCGAACTTCAAAACCATGTAAAGCACGTAACAGCGCCTTACAAATACCCGCGCATAATCGAGTTTGTAAACGAGCTGCCCAAAACAATCAGCGGTAAGATCAAAAGAATGGATATAAGAGAGAAGGATTTTAAAGAGTCGTGAAACTATAAAGCAAAAAATTCTACTCTGTCGCCATGAACCCCGGCAACTTCCTGAGTTACAGGATTAACCATGAGATCCATTGCTTCCATGGGCAGAGCGCCGAATAATATTTTTTTTGCGCCCGGAATAACCATCGCCTGTACTGTTGTTTCTCTGTCCTTCCAATGCACTTCTACGGCTTCTGTAATTTTTGAAATTATTTGCTGTCCGTTAGCTATATGAGCAGTCCTCTCTTCCTTGATTTCCAATCCAAGTTTTTGCCGAAGTTCCTCTGTTATAACAAGATACATTGAGCCTGTATCCGCTATTGCTGTAACCGTTTCTGTCCTGATTTCTTCAGGTTTTATATGTCCGCTGCTGGCAAGATTATTGTCTTTCAAGTTTCTTAATGTTATTTCTGTCTGCACTATACCCATGTTTTTCTCCTATAAGAATTATAACACATATAGGATTAAAAAGATACACACAATTGTTAAGTATTTATTTCTGGACTTTTATACTAAATGAATGGAATTAGCTTAAAAATATCAATTTTCGCATATCCCTGCGATTTCCCTTCCCCATACTCTTGGTAGCGGCGTTGTACTAACAAGCGGAGTGCCGCAGTTATACGACGTTGTTGTTTTCCCTGTTTAAAGTTTTATAAAGGTCAAACTCGAAAATAATGTTTATTAGTGGCTTCATATACTTATAGTGATTATTACTCATGTAAAGAATTTGAAAATCCGTTGTACCCAAATTCATAAGAACTGATGTCAATTTTGATAAGCGGGCTTGTACAGGGTTGAAGAGATTTAATTAGATTAAGGAGGAAGGATGGTAAAAAACGATATTTCAATAATCAAAATTGACGTAAGCTGCCGCTGGGAAACAATGATAGATCGTTGCAGAAACTTTATTGTTCCATGTGTAGGCGGAAGACCGCCAATGAACCGATTTGGAAAATTGCCTAAGCCTAAATTCAATATAATGGCTGTCAATTTTTAATAACAAGAAAAAAATTTTAAGGGAGGAAATGAGTAATGGTAGTGGCAAGCGCTCTAATGTCAATGGGTATGATCATGCTGCCACCTGTCATTATAACCATGCCGATTAAATTAACCTATTTACTAGTAAAGTTTTGCCAGACTGGAAGGTATATATATTTGGCAGTAATTAAAAGGGAGGAATTTATGTTTTTTTTATTATCAGTTTTTGGCTTCGTCTTATTAGTCTTAGCTTTAGTCTTTGTTTTTATCATAGTCTTAGTTGACAAATTAAAATCGCTTGTTAATCCTGCACCTCGAATAGGTGATGAAAAACCTAAAATAAAAAAAAAAGCCGAACCTGAAAGGCAAGAACCTGTTGAAAGCGATAATTCGTCTAAGCCAAAATTTACAGTTTTTGAAACGATAGTTATTTTACAAGGTTTTTTCATCTTCATAGAACCCACAATCTGTTTATTAATGAAATATATATGAAAAACCTTAAAAAATCCGTTGTTTTTCACTTTTCTTCTATTTTTTTAACCTTTTCTGCCACTAAATCATTGATCATATTGCAAATTTCCTCACCCAAATCTTCAAGAACCGCCATTTTGGCATTTTTCATAATCGTTTGCGGATCAATATCCTTACAAAACAACTCCGCAGGGTCAATACCAAACGCTTTAGCAAGCCTATGAACCATAAAAGACGAAGGATATTTGATTTTTGTCTCGATCATTCCAATATATTGGGTCGATGTCTTGGCTTTTTCCGCCAATTTAGCCTGACTCCAACCCCTTGCAGCCCTGAGGTTTTTTAAATTTATAGCTAAAAGCTCTCTTATATCTGTCATATTCACACATATCTTTAAAATTTAAGTCTAATAATGAAGAATTAGTATATACAACTTTCTATTGGTAGTTGTATTATAGCGTTATATCATATACCATTAGTACATATAGAATATTTTATTAAAAACCAGTTAAGACCAACTTAAGGAGACAAAAAAATGAGAAATAAAGACAAATTTGTATTGATTGGCTTAATCGTCATTATTGGGTTTTTTTTATCAGCCTGCGACAATGAAACAACCCCAACAACAGCAGAAACAGTGATTAAACCTATCGCAACTCCGGCAGGCGGAAACTATAGCACATCGCAAATTGTCACATTATCAACCGCTACCGAAGGGGCGGATATTCACTATACACTTAACGGCAGTACTCCTACCGCCAGCAGTGCAAAATACGATAACCCTATAACTATCAGCACAACATCAACACTCAAAGCAATTGCCGTAAAATCAGGTATGAATGATAGCGAAATTTTGACAGAAACTTATACCATTTCATCAACTCCACAAGTATCACAGCCTGTTACAAATTTGCCATCAGGCGCGGTAACAAGCGGAACAGAAATTACCCTTACAACCTCAACAAGCGGAGCAACTATTTACTATACAACCAATGGTGATACGCCAACTGCAGAAAGTACTGAATATACAATTCCAATTATTATTACTGTTGATACAACCATTAAAGCAATCGCTGTTAAGGACGATCTAGTTAACAGCGATATATTAGAAATTTTTTACACTATTGCAATGCCGGTCGCATCAATTTTTTATAATCTGAATAGCACAGAAACTGAAGTATTACAAAACGGTTCTCTTGATGCTTACGAGACAGCGGCAGTTATTACTCAATCAAAAAATATAGATATAATCATTAAAAATACAGGAACGGCTACACTTATAATAAATATTTCCGGTATTACTATTACCGGAACAGATTCATCTGCATATCAAGTAACAACAAATCCTGATACTGATATTTTAGCAGGAAGTCAAACCTCGCTTACAATAAGTTTTACCCCTGTTAAGGAAGGTTCTCATAACGCCACATTATCAATTCCCACAAATGACAATAGCCGTAATCCAATTATTATCGGTTTACAGGCAAGAGGAGAGCAAGGTGCCGCGGTTGTGGAATTATCTCAAAATGGCGTAATTATACCAAGAAACGGACAATTTAATTTTGGCAATGTTGATGTGAATGAAACATACGGAAAAGATGTTACTTTCATTATAAGAAATAGCGGCAATATTAATTTATCATATATTACTGTAAATAATAATCGGATAAATACTGCAAGTAATACAAATTTTCAAGTAATTATGCAGCCTTCTTCTTCAATGGTTGTTGCACCCGGTAATTCTGGCAGTTTTACTATTCGTTTTAAACCAACCAGTACTGGCGAGTTTACTACAACAGTATCATTTGAGACTAATGACAAATTAGGTGCGTTTTCATTTACTGTCAAAGGAGTTGGGAAGTGAAAAAGTTTTATATATTTTTCTTATTTTTTGTAGTATTACATTCAGCATGTTCACAAAGTAATGAATTCGAAACAGATGGAAATGGAACAATTACTTCCTATATCGGTAAAGAAACAACTGTGTTTATTCCAGAGAAAATCGGAAAGGAAGTAATAATTAATATTGGATATGAAGCGTTTGCTGGTAAAAATCTTACTTCTTTAATTATTCCAGATAGTATAAAATATATAACTAGCGGTGCATTTGAAGAGAATAATTTGACCCATGTCAATATACCAAATAGCGTTACATTTATAGAAGATGGGGTTTGCATCCGCGAAGGTCTTGAATTTAAAATTCATGGAGGAATATTTTTAGAGATTACCTTATACTAAATGCGAATTTTTTGCCTTGACAACCTCCTTATATTGGTAATAAATTAATATATGCCCATTTTGTTCGATACAGACATCAGTATTCAATCGCACTGGATTTGGCTTGGAATTACTATAATTCTCGCTGTAATCGAAGCTTTTACTTTGGGGCTTACAACGATTTGGTTCGCGATTGCCGCGCTTGTTCTTGTTTTCCTGTCTTTCCTGCCTATTCCAATCGTTTATCAGGTGATGATTTTTCTTGTTATTTCCGCGGCTCTGCTTCTTTTTACGCGTCCGCTTGCGGTTAAAAAATTCAAGACAGGAAAAGTTAAAACTAATGTCGACAGCCTTGCCGGAATGCACGCGCTTGTTACAAAACAAATAACAGAATTTGACAGGGGCGAAGTAAAATTAAACGGTCAGATCTGGTCGGCAAAATCCGAAGACGGCTGCGCGTTAGCAGAAGGAACAAAGTGCGAAGTGGTGCGAATCGAAGGCGTTCAGGCGATTGTACGGGTTTTTAACCGTAGCGAAAAAAAAGAAAACGAAGAAAATAAAGAAGACGATAACACAAATTCAAATTAATTTTAGAGAGGTATACCATGTGGGCAATTATTTCACTGTCAGCATTTATTTTGATTTTAATCATCTCGAACGTAAGGATTGTTTCCCAGTCTAACGCTTTTGTAATTGAGCGTATGGGCGCTTATAATTCAACATGGAGCACAGGCATCCATGTAAAGCTGCCTTTCATTGACAGAATCGCCGCACGGGTTACCTTAAAAGAACAAGTCGCGGATTTCGCTCCTCAGCCTGTTATTACAAAAGACAATGTCACTATGATGATCGATACAGTTATCTTTCTTCAGATAACGGATCCCAAACTTTATACTTACGGTGTTATAAATCCTTTTAACGCAATCGAAAACCTTGCGACAACCACTCTAAGAAACATCATCGGCGAACTTGAACTTGACGACACTCTTACAAGCCGCGATATGATCAACAACAGGATGCGCCTTGTTCTTGACGAAGCGACAGACCCCTGGGGTATAAAAGTAAACCGCGTCGAAGTAAGAAACATCACTCCGCCCAAGAGCATTCAGGAAGCGATGGAAAAACAAATGAGAGCCGAGCGCGAAAGACGCGAGTCGATTCTCAAAGCCGAAGGCGAAAAGCAGTCGGCTATCCTTGTCGCCGAAGGTCAAAAAGCGTCCGCCATTTTAAAAGCAGAAGCCGAAAAAGCCGCTGTTATTTTGCAGGCTGAAGCCGCGAAAGAAGCCGCAATCCGCGAAGCAGAAGGCGAAGCGCAGGCAATTTTAAGTGTTCAGAAAGCAACCGCCGACGGTCTTAATATGCTCAAAAATGTAAACGCCGATGAGCCTTTAATTAAATTAAAAAGCCTTGAAACGCTTGCAAAGGTCGCCGACGGGCAGGCTACAAAGATAATAATACCTTCCGAGATTCAAAATCTCGCCGGTTTGGTTACCGGTATATCGGAGTTGGTTAAAAAATAAAAATATGTTATAATTTTTTTTATGGTAAACATTGCATTTACTGGCGGAGGGACAGGAGGGCATATTTACCCCGGCCTTGCGGTCGCAGCGGAGTTAAAAAATCTGCTTTCAGGCCGCGATTTCAGGCTTTTTTGGATTGGTTCCTCTGCCGGTATTGATAAAACGCTTGTGGAGGAAGCGGGAATTGAGTTTTTCGGCGTTCCTTCCGGTAAACTCAGGCGTTATTTTTCGTTTCGAACAGTTGCCGACTTCTTCAAGGTTATCCGCGGTTATTTTGCGTCCAGAAAAATTCTTAAAAAGCAAAAAGTCAGTCTTCTTTTTTCTAAAGGCGGATTTGTAAGCGTACCGCCGTGCGCCGCCGCCGCTTCATTAAAAATTAAAGTTTTTACGCACGAGTCGGACTTCAGCCCGGGGCTGGCGACAAGAATTAATACACGTTTTGTTACGCGCACAAACGGCAGGGTATTTACAGCTTACGAAAACACTGCGCGTTTTTTTAATAAATCGCTGCAAGATCGCGTAACGGTAAGCGGCAATCCTGTAAGGGAAATATTTCGCCGTGCGGACAGCGCGAAGGGCAGAGCGTTTTTAAATATTGATAATAACGTGCGCGTTCTTTTGGTTCTTGGCGGAAGCCAGGGCGCGCTTGAAATTAACGAACTTGTCCGCGCTTCGCTTGAAGGGCTGAACCAGTGGTACACTGTTGTGCATCAAACAGGGCCTGCGCTTGCCTGGGATGTTCCGGCAGGAGAAAAATACAAACCTTTTGCCTATATTAAAGATGAGCTGGCGCATGTAATGGCTGCCGCGGAAATTGTTATGGGAAGAAGCGGAGCGGGTGTTTGGGAGTGGGCAGCTCTGGGGAAACCAATGCTTTTGATTCCGCTGAGAGGCAGCGGGACAAGGGGAGATCAGGTAGAAAACGCGCGGTATTTTCAACAGGCAGGCGCGGCGCAGGTTCTGCCTTCATCCTGCGCGCAGGGAGAGAATGCAACCACGCAGGAACTGATGTTCGCCGTCGCTTCTCTTGCGCAGGATGAAAAAAAGAGGGAAGAAATGGCGGCAGCTTCAAAAAAAATAGGAGAGCGTAACGGAGCTGTAATTATCGCGCGCGCGCTTGCGGAGGAAATAAATTGACATTTTCAATTATGGACATTATTTTTCTGGCTCTTACAGGGTTATTAATGATTCGCTGCTTTTTTAAAGGTTTTCTTGCCGAAATATTTTCCATGGCGGCTGTTATTCTTGGACTTCTTGCCGCGCTGTTTCTGCATAAAAACGGCGGTATTTTTCTTAAAGAAAGATTCTGGCCTGAGCTTGATTTAATTCCAAAGATAGTGGCGTTTGCCGCAATATTTTTAATTGTTTATTTAATAGTAAAGGTTGTGCAATTAATACTTGCCGATATTATTCATAAAATAAAACTTGCCGGCGCAGACAGATTTTTAGGTTTAATTTTAGGTTTTATGGAGGGTATGATTGTAATATGTTTCACGGTTTTTATTCTGCATATACAGCCGCTGTTTGACGCCGGCGAATTGTTATCTGACAGTTTTTTCGGACGGTTCCTGCTGCCGCTAATCGCGGAAAAGGAGAGTGTCACAAGTGTTTGAGAATATTATCGCTCAGAGCGCGGTAGATCAGCTGTGTACCGATATTCAAAACGGCTCGGATGTACCTTCTATGTTGTTTTTCGGGCCGCCGTTTTCAGGAAAGAGCAGCGCCGCGCTTGAGCTCTCCCGCGTATATTCATGCGAAGATAAAGCAGAATGGAAATGTTCCTGTCCGTCGTGTGAAATGCACAGAATCCTTTCGCATGACGATCTTTTGCTGCTGGGAAGCCGCTCTTTTTCTGCCGATATTCTGGCGTGTAAATCATCTTTTCTTAATAATGCGCAGAATCAGGGTGTAAAACTTTTATTTTATCGCGCGCTCAGAAAATTGCAGCTTCGTTTTTCTCCCGTTGTATTGGAAAACGATTCAAAAACCGCAAAAGCTGTTTCTTCCGTTCTGTTGTCCCTTGATGAAGGGTTAAATGAATTATTAACTTTGGATCTTAAAACCTGCGGGCAAAAAGATATTGAAAAACTTGCTAACTCCCTTGTAAAAGATGCGCTTAAACTCGAAGACGAAGGGTTAAGCGACTCCATTCCTGTAGATCATATACGAAGCGCGGCTTACTGGTGCAGATTAAAGCCAGCAGGAAGGCGTAAAACGCTGATAATCGAAAATGCCGAATACATGAGCAATGCGTCATTGAATTCGCTTCTAAAACTTTTGGAAGAACCGCCTGAAACTGTAAGCATTGTTCTTACCGCGCAGCGGCGCGAGGCGATAATGGAAACAATATTATCACGCCTTAGGCCGTATCGTTTTTTAAAAAGGGACGCCAAAGGAGAAAAGGACGTTATACGCAGGGTTTTCCAGGATATAAGCGATGAGAGTTTAAGCGTGTACCTTGAATCATTCCTGCAGCAAAACGCGGAAAAATTACAGCCGCTTGCCGTTTGGTTCATCGCTTCTTTAAAAAGCTGCGTTCAGGGACGCGGTGAAAAGAGCGCCGCTGTTATTAAAGAGGTTCTTTCAAAAAGTAATAATTTTAAAGATATATCTTTTTCCGATTTTATGAAAGCGAACCTGGATTTATTAAGCGGCGCCGCGCGGACGGCAAAAGATTATAAAATAATTGCGTATAACGAGTTATTTAGAAAATATATAAACGAAGCGGTCAGCGCGGTTGATGTTTACAATGTAAACGCGGATATTATTTTTGAAGCGCTTTTTTATAAATTAAAAACCGCTTTGCGGAGATGCCATGGTTGATTTTTTCAGGAGGGCGCTTGGAAAGCTGGATAAACTAAGCCCGGAACAGCGCCGGGATCTCCTGTTTTCAGCCGTAGAAGAGATAAACCTTCTTGAAAATGTTCTTGATTCCATTGATATGGGAATCCTCGTCTGCGATGAAAATGACGACATAGTAATGGCAAATAAATGCGCCCAGCGCCTTGTGCCGATGAATTATATAGAAGGCGTAAAATTGCACACAGCGATTTTAGATGAACAGATTATTTTAACATTCCGGGATATAATCCAAAACCGGGAAAAAGTAATAGACAAGGAAATAGAAGTAGAGCAGCAGGGGCGCACAAGACTGCTGACTGTTAATGTTGTACCGCTTGTTCATGATAAAAAAGTTACAGGCACTCTTATTTGCATAGAGGATATTACTGAAAAACGCAGAAATGAGGCAAGGCTTCGAAGGGCCGAAAACCTCGCAAGCCTTACAACTTTAGCCGCCGGCGTCGCGCATGAAATAAAAAACCCTCTTGGCTCAATATCGATACATCTTCAGCTGCTGCAGAAAACTCTGGCGAAAATTGAATTTTCGGAAGGTAAAACCGATAAATATTTTGATGTAATCAAAGAAGAGATAGACAGGCTTAACAGAATTGTTGTTGATTTCCTTTTTGCGGTTCGGCCGATGAATCTGGAATTAAGAGAAGAAAATATAAACGATCTTATTTCGCAGATAATGGAATTTGTAAAATTCGAGATGGAGCAGTCAAACATTTTATGCATGCTGGAACTTGACACTAATATGGTGAAAATACAGATAGACGAACGTTACATGAAACAGGCATTGCTTAATCTAATAAAAAACGCGCAGGCTGCAATGCCGAACGGCGGTGTATTAACTGTCATGACTAATGTTTCCGATAACGAAATAAGAATATCTATTTGTGATACAGGAATCGGAATAAGCAAAGAAAATCTTGCAAAAATATTTGAACCTTATTTTACAACAAGAGAAACAGGCACTGGGCTTGGGCTTACTCAGGTTTATAAAATTATAAGAGAACATCAGGGAGAAATATCAGTGGATTCATCGCCGGGAACGGGGGCTGAATTCAGAATAAATCTGCCTATACCGCAGAAAATGACCAGAATGCTTGCGTATAACGGAGGGAGCAAAACATGAATTTCCGCCTTCTTGTAATTGATGACGAAAAAAACATCCGAAACGGTCTTGCCGAAGCTCTGCAGGGTGACGGGTACGAAGTTACCTGCGCCGAAAACGGCGACGAAGGCTGGGAGCGTTTTAATAACGGCGATATCGATCTTGTTATCACAGACCTTAAAATGCCGGGGCTGAGCGGCGATGAACTATTAAGACGCATTCTGGCGCAGGCTCCCGGCTTTCCGGTTATCATGCTGACAGGGCACGGCACCGTGGAAACCGCGGTTGCGGCAATGCGCGACGGCGCCTGGGATTTTCTTACAAAGCCGGTGGATTTAAATCACCTTTCTTTAAAGGTTAAACGCGCTCTTGATAACCGCGAGCTGTTTTTCCAGCACAGGCGGATGGAAGAAGAGCTTGAGCGCAGGAAACAATTTAAATCAATTATTGGCAATTCGCGTAACATTCGCGAAGTTTTTAACACAATGAATAAGGCAGCTCCCACAAAGGCGTCAATTCTGATAACAGGCGAGTCAGGCGTTGGTAAAGAGCTGGTTGCGGACGCGATTCATGATCTTTCTCCAAGAAAGGATCGGCCGCTGATAAAAGTTCATTGCGCGGCTCTTTCTCCGTCGCTTCTGGAGAGTGAACTTTTCGGCCATGAAAAAGGCGCGTTTACAGGAGCTGTTTCGCAGAGGAGGGGGCGTTTTGAACTTGCTTCAGGCGGAACCTTGTTCCTGGATGAAATCGGCGAGATTGATCCAAACATTCAGATAAAACTGCTTCGCGTTCTTCAGGAAAAGCGGTTTGAAAGGGTTGGGGGAGAGCAGACAATAGAAACCGATGTGCGCATAATTACAGCTACAAACAAGGATTTAAAAGCGGAAATAGAAAAAGGCAGTTTCCGCGAGGATTTATACTTCCGTTTAAATGTTGTAAATATAAATGTCCCGCCGTTACGCGAAAGAAAAGACGATATTCCGCTTTTAATCGCTTCTTTTATAAAGGAGTTTGCGATAGAAAACGGCAAGAAAATCGACGGGATAAACGATAAAGCACGCGCGCGCCTTTATGCCTACGAATGGCCGGGAAATATACGCGAACTTAGAAACTGCCTTGAAAGCGCGGTTGTTATGTGCCAATCCAGTATAATTTCTGTCGCCGACCTGCCGCCTGTTTTCCGCGATGCTGACGATGAGGGCTGGATAAATATCAGGCTTGGCTCAAATCTTGCAGACTGCGAGAAGATAATTATCCGCGACACTCTCTCCTACTGCAAAGGCAACAAAAGTAAAGCCGCAGAAACCCTGGACATCGGACGCAAGACGCTCTTGCGCAAACTGGCGGATTATGGCTTCGGTTCAGCCGAGGATAATAAAGAAGAATAAGTTAGCGGTAAAAATTATATTAAAAACGCCCTCATAAAGTTCATGTCAACCTGGTTTTCCAGTTCTTTGCTTGTTGTTTTATTTCCGGCTTCATTTCGAATGGTCGAAGCTGTTTCAAGTATCAGCGGAAGATCTGTCCACGATGAAAAATTCTCTCCTCTGCGGGGAGCATAGGGAGCGTCAGTTTCTGTTAAAAGCCTTTCTGCAGGAAGCAAAGAGCAGCATTTTATAGATTGTTTATGATTGAGCATAATTACGTTTCCAAATGAGAAATAGGCGTTTATACCGCGGCGCAGCAATGATTTCGCTTCCTCCAATGTGCCGGGCCATGTGTGGAATATTACCGATTTACATTTTATTAATTGTTTCTCGTACGTAAATATTTTATGCATTGCCCGGCGGACATGAAGTACAATGGGAAGATTAAATTTAACCGCTGTTTGCAAATGGCATTCAAATATTTTTTCCTGTATGTCTTCTGTTTCCCTGTATTCGTCTTTGTAAAGGTCAAAGCCGCATTCGCCTATTGCGGCTATCCTGCCCGCCTGACATAATTTATCCGCGGATGCCATGCTGCTGTTTAATTCTTTTTCCGTAAAAGGTTTAGATTTTTTCGCTCTTTCGGCGGGCAGCTGCGGATGGATCCCAAAGCAGCAAAGAAGCGGCGCTGATTTTTCCGCGGTGCTGTTTCGCGCCAATTCTTCGTGATATGAAAATTCTTCCAAATCGCAGGCGCTTGCCGCCGCGGTAACGCCCAGTTCTTTGCGCTCTTTTTCCGCCTGCGGAAAAACACGGATAAGATCTAAAGGATGACAGTGGGCGTCTGTAAGCACCGGTTATAGCCCTATTATCACCTTGGCGATTGAAAAATAAATAATAAGAGATACCGCGTCTACTATTGTTGTTAAAAGCGGCGCTGACATAATAGCAGGGTCAATTTTTAAACGTTTCGCCAGAATCGGTAGAACGCTGCCAACTGTTTTTGCCATCAATATTGTGCAGAATAAAGACAGCGTAATTGTCAGGCATAAAAGCCAATCCCTGTTGTTCGTAAAAAAGACACGGATAAAATTAACAACGCTAAGCCCAAGTCCGCACAAAATTCCGATACGCAGTTCTTTCCATAAAATTATAAAAATATCTTTTAAAACGATTTCACCTACCGCTAGACCGCGGATGATCAGTGTGGAAGACTGGGAACCTGCGATACCGCCTGTGTTCATCAGCATTGGTATAAAAGACATTAAAATCGGCAGTACCATTAGACCTTCTTCAAAACTGGAAATTATGCCGCCTGTGATGGTAGCGGAGAGCATGAGGATTAGCATCCATAAAAAGCGGTTTTTCGCGTGCTGGAAAATCGATGTTTTTAAATACGGATCATCGGACGGGACAAGAGCCGCCATCTTATGAATGTCTTCCGTGCTTTCTTCAACGATAACATCTACGATGTCGTCAACGGTGATAATGCCGACAAGCCGCTGTTCTTTGTCTACAACAGGCATCGCCAATAAACCGTATTTCTGGAAAAGGTCGGCGACAGTTTCTCTGTCTTCCGTTGTATGAACAAAGACAGTGTTTTTATCCATTATTTGATCAATTTTGGAATGCTGAGCTGACAGCATCAATGTTTTTGCCGACACCATGCCGACTAAAAGGCGTTCTTTTCCTATCACATAACAGTTGTAAATTGTTTCCTTGTTAAGCCCGATGGTGCGGATAGTGTCAAACGCTTCCTGAACATCGGCGTCTTCTCGAAGTTCGATATACTCTGTTGTCATTATGCTGCCGGCTGAATCGTCGGGGTATTGTAAAATCTGATTTATTATTTTTCTTTTTGCGAACGGAACATTCTGAAGTACGCGTTTAACAACGCTTGCGGGCATTTCTTCGATAAAGTCTACAGCGTCGTCAACGAAGAGCTTGTTTATAACGTCTCCGATTTCTGAATCGGTAAGCGCTTCTATAATCATCTGCTGATACTCGGAATCAATATATGAAAAAACATCAGAGGCGATTGCTTTGGGAAGTATTCTGAACAGCTGTATAATTTTTTCGCGGTCTAGCTGCTCAAGGATTTCCGCGATGTCAACTGTATTTATGTCGCACAGAAGAACTTTTAATTTTGATATATTAAGCGAGTTATCTGTGATAAGCTCTAAAAGTTCTTCTTTGTCCATGATCTACAACATGTTTTTCTTTTTCAGGTTATCGACATTCTGCTTTGCGGCGAAATGCCCCTGGAAGGCGGCATGGTTGTACCATTCATACGCTTTAAGAAGGTTTACAGAAAGTCCTTTACCGTTTTCGTAGCAGGAACCAAGACTGTTCTGAGCCGGAGCGTATCCGTGTTCCGCGGATTTTTTATACCATTCCAGTGCTTTATTAATATCCTGTGAAACGCCTCTGCCCTGTTCGTAACATTCACCCAAATTGAACTGAGAAAATGAATTACCCTGTGAAGCTGCTTTGAAAAACCATTTAAAAGCTTCGTCGTTATCTCTTTGAACGCCGTTTCCGTTTGCGTAACAAAAACCAAGATTTCCCTGAGCGGGCGCGTATCCCTGTTTAGCGGCTTTTTCATAATACGCTACAGCGACACCCAAATCCTGCGTTACTCCGTAACCGCTCTCGTAACACCATCCAAGATTGCACTGAGCCGGCGCGTATCCCTGATCTGCGGACTTGCGGTAATATTCAACAGCCTTTGTATAATTATGAGGTACGCCGTGCCCTTTTTCGTAACAAAAAGCAAGGCTGCATTGCGCAGGAGCATAACCCAATCTAGCTGATTTGTAAAAGCAATCAAACGCTTCGGCGAAGTTATTAATCATACCGGCCGCGTTACCAACATTAAATAAGGTTTCCGCATCGTCGATTAGTTCTAAATCTACCATCACCTTCTCCCATTGAAGTATATAACAATTTTACACTTTGTGCTACTCTGTATTTGCGCCTACTTTTCACTAATCCGCCAAAAGTTATATAATCAATGCATGTTGCCAAAATTGATTAAATATATTTTAAAAGAACCTCCCCAGTCTCAGGAAACGGCAGTTTCAGGCTGGGTTAGAACAAAAAGAGACATGAAAAACCTTGTCTTTGTTGAAGTAAACGACGGCTCCTGCTTTTCGGGCATTCAATGCGCCTTTGACAGGGGTTCAAACCTTGACGGGCAAACCGAAGCGGCTCTCAGCGTCCTTTCGACAGGCGCTTCCGTAAAAATAAGCGGGAAACTTGTCCCGTCTCCCGCTTCCGGACAGGCTGTAGAAATTGCAGCCAAAACGCTCTTAGTTCTTGGAGACGCTCCCGCGGACGCTGCGGGTGATATTCAGGCGTATCCGCTTCAGAAAAAACGCCATTCACTTGAATTTCTGCGCGAAATTGCCCATCTGCGCGCGCGAACTAATACTTTTGGAGCTGTTGCGCGTCTCAGAAGCCGTTTAGCCTTTGCCATACACAGGTACTTCCAGGAGAATGACTTTCATTACCTTCACACGCCGATTATCACAGCCGGCGACTGCGAAGGCGCGGGAGCGATGTTTCAGGTAACAACACTTGAAGCGCAGGCGATTGCAAAAGCTCAGGCAGAAGGCGGGGTAAACTATTCCAAAGACTTTTTCGGAAAGAAAACTTTTTTAACGGTTTCAGGGCAGCTCGAAGCGGAAACCTACGCGACCGCGATTTCACGCGTTTACACCTTTGGTCCGACATTCCGCGCGGAAAACTCTAACACAGTCCGCCATCTTGCCGAATTCTGGATGGTAGAACCCGAGGTCGCTTTTGCCGAACTTGCAGACGACATGGCGCTTGCCGAAGATTTTTTAAAATATGTTTTTAACGCCGCGCTGAATGAATGCGCCGATGAACTTGCGTTTTTTGACGCTCATGTTGAAAAGGGCATAATCGATAATTTAAAACAGGTAGTGAACGCTAAATTTTCGCATATCACATACACCGATGCTGTTAAAGAGCTTGAAAAAGCGTCGGCAGGCAATAAGGGTCTTTTTGAATTTGAACCGCACTGGGGATGCGATTTGCAGAGCGAACACGAAAAATACCTTACGGAGAAAGTCGCGGGCGGTCCTGTAATTGTTACAGATTATCCGAAAGAGATAAAAGCTTTTTACATGAAGCTAAACGATGACGGCAAAACAGTGCGCGCCATGGACGTGCTTGTTCCAAGGTTAGGCGAAATTATCGGCGGCTCTCAGCGCGAAGATAATCTGGAAAGACTTGTAAAGCGCATGGGTGAAATGAGATTAAAAGCCGAAGACTACAGCTGGTATTTAGATCTTCGCCGTTACGGGTCAGTTCCTCACGCTGGGTTTGGTCTAGGTTTTGAAAGATTAATACAATATGTATCCGGCATGGCAAACATCCGCGATGTAATCCCATACCCCCGCGCGGTCGGTCAGGCAGAATTTTGATCTTACATGAGTAAAATATTATTTTCTGTCTTTTTCTTTTTTTATTTACCGTTCTGTCTCTTTGCGCAGATATTCGCAACGCCGCCTGTGCTTGTGCCTTACCTTCAGACAGCGCCGGAGATTCATTCGCATTCCGCTGTTTTAATAGACGCGCATACAGGCGCTCTCCTTTATTCTAAAAATCCCGGCGATGAAATACCTCCCGCGTCGCTGACAAAATTAATGACAATGCACCTTGTTATGAAAGAAATAAAAGAGGGTAGGGCTTCTTACGATGAAATAGTTCCCATAACGGTAGAAAGCTGGGCGCAGAGCCAGCCGCCGCGATCCAGTTTAATGTTTTTAGAACCGGGACAGATTGTAACATTACGTGAAATACTGCTTGGTCTTGCTGTAGTTTCAGGTAACGATGCCGCTGTCGCGGCAGCATTGCGCGTATCGCCTAACATGAAACAATTTGCCGCCAAAATGACAATGGAAGCGAGGAACATGGGGCTGTACATCACCCGTTTTGCAGAGTCTTCAGGAATATCGGAATATAATAAAACAACAGCAGAAGAGTTCGCGTCATTTTGTCGTCAGTATTTAATGATGCATCCTAACAGCATAAGCGATTTTCATTCTGTTGGTGAATTTGCTTATCCGTTAACAGCTAATGTGCAGGAAAGGCGCCGTTATAACCCGCAAACGATTGTTCAGTACAATAGAAACGATCTATTAAGATCATTTCCCGGAGTTGACGGTTTAAAAACAGGTTTTATATACGAGTCAGGTTTCAACATCGCGCTTACCGCTCAAAGAGACGAAACGCGTTTTATACTGGTTCTGCTTGGAGCGCCTAACACGCGTCAGGGAGCCCGTTTGCGCGCGCAGGATGGTATGAATCTGCTTGGCTGGGCATTTGAATTGTTTAAAACGGTGCGCCCTGAAGTGAGCCAGGCAGAAAACGCGTATCCAAAAACAGTGAAACTTTGGAAGGGAAGGGAAGAGACGGCGGAATTAACACTTTTACAACCTATTGGAGACTTCGCAGGAAGTGCCGCGGATTTTACCGCACCTGTAACACGCGCAAAGTCGCTTTTTTATGAAGCCGTTTTCCCAAAACCGCTTGTTGCCCCGCTTCCTGCCGGTTCTCAGGCTGGTTTTCTGGTAATTTCCGATGAAAAAGGTGAGTTAAACCGTGTTCCAATCGTTACAGTTAAAGAATATGAAAGTGCAGGGACATTAAAAAGAATATTTCATTCTGTTATTTTATTGTTTAAAAGAAAGTAGGTACTCTGCCTTACTGGTTATTTTGTTCTATCTAATGTATAATTTAGTAGTTAGTGATAAAAAACCATTAAAATCGTTGAATTATTACCGAGTGTGTTCCGGCCGCCGTTAATAATTGCGTCTATCTGGCCATAAAATCGTTGAATTTGAGGTCTGATAAGCATATAATCTCGTTTTTTAAAAATTGTTTAAGGAAAAATTTATTCTTTGGATAATATTATAAAATAATGAAGAATATTAATATTACTTTAAAAAGGTAAACCGATGAAAGGCATTATTCTTGCCGGCGGCTCCGGCACCAGGCTCTACCCGATAACAAAAGCGGTCTCAAAACAAATTCTCCCGCTCTATGACAAACCGATGATATATTACCCTCTTTCCGTTCTAATGCTTGCGGGTATCAGAGATGTTTTGATTATTTCGACTGTGCGCGATCTTCCTTTTTTTAAGGATCTTTTTGGCGACGGCGCGTGGCTTGGTATGCGTTTTGAATTTAAAGTTCAGGAGACACCGCGCGGTCTTGCGGACGCATTTATAATCGGCGCCGATTTTATCGGGAACGATTCCTGCGCTCTTGTGTTAGGTGATAATATTTTCTACGGCAGAGGTTTCAGTCAGACATTGATTAATGCTTCGGCTAAAGTGGAAAAAGACGGCGGCGCGATGATTTTTGGTTATTATGTAAAGGATCCGACATCTTACGGAGTTGTTGACTTTAATAGCGAAGGAAAAGCGCTTTCCATAGAAGAAAAACCCGTAAAACCAAAATCACATTATGCTGTTCCCGGGCTTTATTTTTATGATAATGACATTGTGGAAATAGCGAAAAATGTTAAACCTTCGCCGCGCGGTGAAATCGAAATAACCGCGGTCAATAACACATACCTTGATAAAAACCGTCTGGCTGTAGAAATTCTCGGCAGAGGCATGGCATGGCTTGATACCGGTACCTACGACAGCCTTTTGGAAGCGTCCAATTTTATTGAAACCATTCAAAAACGGCAGGGGATGTACGTATCCTGTATCGAGGAGATTGCGTATAAAAAAGGGTGGATTTCGAATAACGATTTATTAAAACTTGCAGGTGAGTATAAAACAGAATACGGAGTTTACCTTAAATACATAGCGGAGAATATGTAATTTAAAAATGGAGATTAAAATATAATGCGTGTTTTAAAAAATATTCTTGTAACAGGCGGCGCCGGTTTTATTGGCTGCAATTTTATCCGCTTTTTATTAAAACAAAATAATTTTTCCGGTAAAATTATTAATCTTGATGTTTTAACTTATGCCGGCAATATGATGAGCCTTTCGGATTTGCAAAACGATCCGCGCTATTTTTTTGAACACGGCGATATCTGTGATCGGCTGTTTACAGAGAATGTTTTTAAAAAGTATGATATTGACACCGTAGTTCATTTTGCCGCTGAAAGCCATGTAGACCGTTCTATACACGGACCTGAAGCGTTTATTAAAACAAATCTCTTCGGTACTTTTACCCTTCTTGATGTTGCACGTAACGCATGGAAAGACAGCAAAGACGGTTTAAGACCCGATGTCTTGTTTCATCACATCAGCACAGACGAGGTTTACGGCTCACTTGGAGAGACAGGTTATTTTACAGAAAGCACTTCTTACGATCCGCGTTCTCCGTATTCAGCGAGCAAAGCCGGAAGCGATCATTTGGTAATGGCGTATCATCATACTTACGGGCTTCCCGTTACTTTGTCCAACTGTTCAAATAATTACGGTCCTTATCAGTTTCCGGAAAAATTAATTCCTTTAATGATGTTGAATATGCTGGAAGGAAAACCATTGCCTGTTTACGGCGACGGAAAAAATATAAGAGACTGGTTGTATGTGGAAGATCATAACAGCGCTGTCTGGGTAATTATGCAAAACGGTAAATCCGGCGAAACATACAACATTGGCGGCGAAAATGAATGGGAAAATATAAAACTTTTGGATGTATTAATCGATATTACGGCAGATAAAGCCAATTTAAAACCGTCTGACATCCGTAAAACAATAACCTATGTAAAAGATCGTCCCGGGCATGATCGCCGTTACGCGATAGACTGCGCAAAATTAAAACGCGATTTAGGCTGGAAACAATCTGTCAGTTTCCGGGAAGGACTGGAAAAAACTGTTGATTGGTATCTGCAAAATAAAGAATGGGTAGAAACAATCCGCTCCGGCGAATATAAACAGTGGATAGAAACTAATTATAATAAACGCGTTTAATATTGTTAAAAAAGGTGAGGGTAAGCGTCAATTCATGTGGGGAATATTAAATTTTATACGCCGTAACAGAAATTTATTTCTTTTTGTGAGCGTTCTGCGTTCTATCAGAAAATACGGATTTAAAAAAACATTTAAAGAGATTGCAGGCGGTATGCGGCTGCAAAAAGTGCCGCTGCAGTATTACAGAAGCATATCAAAAGGCGAAAGGAAATCTCAATCTAACATGATTTTTTATAAAAAATATAAAATCTCAATTATTACATCTTTGCATAATACGCCTGAGCATTATTTAACAGATATGATTGAATCTGTAATTGAACAGACTTATAAAAACTGGGAACTGTGCCTTGTTGACGCAAGCAGCGGCGATAGTTCGCGTGTAAAGCAAATTTGCGAAGAATATGCGCAAAAAGACAACCGGATTATGTATAAAGGAGCAGAGAATAAAAGTATTTCTGAAAGGTTAAACGAAGCGATAAAAATGTCGTCTGGTAATTTTTTAGGGCATCTGCATCAAAGCGACGTGCTGCATCCTTCATGTCTCTACGAAGTTATGAAGGCGGCATGCGATGAAGACGCTGATTTTATTTATTCAGATGAAGCGTTTTTCTCGGAGACTTACTATGTTTCTTTAAGACATCATAAACCAAATTACGCGATAGATACGCTGTGTTCGCATAACTACATCAGCCATTTCACGGCATTTTCAAGAAACCTTGTTATCAAAGCAGGGGCTTTCAGAAGCGAGTTCGACGGCAGCCAGGATTATGATCTTATATTAAGATTAACAGACATTGCTTCAAAAATTTATCATATACCCAAATTATTATATTTTCACAGAAATGATAAAAAACCGATTCCATCTGATATAAAATACAAGATGGAAAATATTTCAGCCGCGGAAAAAGTTATTTTTGAATATTTAAAAAAACATGAAAAAAACGCGCAGGTGCAAAGTAAAATTGAGCTTCCGGGATATTACAGAATTATTTATGAATTAACAGAAAAACCTTTAGTTTCTATAATTATCCCGAATAAAGATAATTCTTCTACGCTCAGAAAATGTCTTTCTTCGATTTTGCACAAAACATCATATAAAAATTATGAGATTGTCATTGTGGAAAACAACAGTAAAGACGACGCTACTTTTGCCCTGTATGAAGAAGTAAAAAGATATAAAAATATTAAAATTGTGTACTGGACAGAACAAGGTTTTAATTTCAGCGAAATTTGCAATTACGGTGTTCAGCACGCAGCCGGGGAGCAGCTTGTTTTTTTAAACAACGACGTTATTATAATTTCTCCGAACTGGATCGAAGAAATGCTGATGTACAGCCAGCGTAAAGACGTAGGCGCCGTCGGGGCAAAGCTGTATTATATTAACGGTTCAGTTCAGCATGCCGGAATGGTTTTGGGACTTGGAGAAATCGCGGAACATATTTATCATGGCGCGCCCCATGACGCAGTAGGTTACATGGGTAGGCTGCAGATAACGCAGAATATCAGCATTATTACCGCTGCCTGTATGATGATTAAAAAACAGGTTTTTGAAGATGTCGGCTGTTTTGCTGTCGAGTTTCCGCATTCTTTTAATGATGTAGACCTGTGTCTTAGAATTCGAAAGGCCGGGTTTTTAATTGTCTGGACACCTTATGCCGAAGCGTATCATCTTGAATCAAAATCGCGCGGATATAATACAAATTCCAGAAGAAAACAACAGTTTAACAGCGATACGGTTTTATTAAAAAAGAGATGGCAAAAAGAACTTACCGCGGGTGATCCTTATTATAATATTAATTTTTCACTCGAAAAAAACGATTATAGTTTTGTATAATATTTTAAACAAACAGGATAGAAATTAAATGCAGAAAACAATCGCGAGATTACGCACCTTTTTCAGATACAGAGAACTGTTTTTTCAGCTTGTATCGCGGGATATAAAACTTAAATACCGCAGAAGTTTTCTTGGGTATATATGGAGCATGTTAAACCCGCTTTTAACCATGCTTGTTATGTACATTGTTTTCTCCAATCTTTTCAGGTTTAATGTAGCGAATTTTCCTATTTATCTTTTGATAGGGCAGCTGCTTTTTACATTTATGTCAAGCGCGATTTCACAGTCGCTTAATTCGGTTCTGGGAAACGCCGGATTGTTAAAAAAAATATATGTACCTAAATATATTTTTACAATGGCAGCGGTTACCAGCGAATTTGTTTCGTTTCTTTTTTCTCTTGGCGCTTTAATTATTCTTTTTATAGCAACCGGCGTACCGCTTTCTTTTCGTTTATTTTTTGTACTTATCCCGATAATTCAATTATATTTTTTCTGTCTGGGATTTGGGTTATTTATGGCGCAGGCTACAGTATTTTTCAGGGATTTAATATATATATGGAGCATTCTTTCTACCGCATGGCTTTATTTATCGGCGATATTTTATCCTGTAAGCATTTTGCCGGATTGGCTTTATAACGCGGTTACAAAATATAACCCAATGTATTTTTACATAACAATGTTCCGTAATTTTACAATTGGGACGGCAGGAATGGGCAGCTTGGAACTTGCGATACGCGGAGCTGTTGCCGCTGTTTTAATGTTGATTTTAGGACTTGTAACATTTTCAAGAGCAAAAAAGAAATTTATTTTGTATATGTGAGGTATCGGATTGGAATCTATTATTCAGGTTAATGACGCGACTGTACGTTTTAATATTGCCTCGGAAAGAATAGACAATATAAAAGAATATTTTATAAAATTTTTTAAAGGCGCGCTTCATTTTAAGGAATTTTTGGCATTAAAAAATATTTATTTTGATGTTAAAAAAGGCGAATCGTGGGGTATTGTCGGCAACAACGGCGCCGGAAAATCTACCTTACTGCGCCTAATTTGCCAGATTATCACGCCGGATACCGGTACAGTTGCTGTAAACGGAAGAATATCTCCGATTCTGGAACTTGGCGCAGGTTTTGATCCTAATCTGACGGCAAGAGAAAATATATATCTTCAGGGCGCGTTATTGGGGCATAGCCATACATTTATGAAAGAACGGTTTGACAGCATTGTAGAGTTTTCCGAACTTGCCGATTTTCTTGAAATGCCGATTAAAAATTATTCGACAGGCATGCAGGCGCGGATGGCGTTTTCTGTGGCAACAGTTGTAGAGCCTGAAATTCTTATCGTTGACGAAGCTCTTTCTGTTGGGGATGAAGCTTTTCAAAGAAAATGCTCTAACCGTATACAGGAAATGCTTTCGGGAAATACAACATTTTTATTTGTATCACACAGCAATGAGATGGTAAGACAGTTATGTGAAAACGCAATATGGCTGCGGAACGGCGAACTGGTTATGTCCGGCAAGTCCGATGAAGTTTGTAAAGCGTATTCAGAATATTATCAATAAATTGGAGCGAATGTGCCTTTTAATTTTACGAAATGCCCGATAGACGGGTTAATGGAAATACAGCCGAAAATCTTTGGAGATGATCGCGGCTATTTCTTTGAGTGCTGGTCGCAGCGCGATTATGCAGACGCAGGCATCAATTTAACTTTTGTGCAGGATAATCAATCCAGTTCCGCAAAAGGTGTTTTGCGCGGACTGCATTTTCAGAAAACGCATCCGCAGGGAAAACTTGTAAGAGCCATTGAAGGCGAAGTTTTTGACGTTGCAGTGGATATAAGGGCAGGTTCGCCCACTTTTGGCAAATGGCATTCTGTTACCTTAAGCGGTAAGAAACAAAACCAGTTTTATATTCCTGCGGGGTTTGCGCATGGTTTTTTAGTGTTATCTGATTTTGCGATTTTTGCGTATAAATGCACAGATTTTTATTATCCGCAGGATGAAAGCGGCATTGCATGGAACGATCCTGATATCGGCATAAAATGGCCGGATTTAGGAATGGAATATAAATTATCAGAGAAAGATAAAGAATTACCGGGGATTAAAAGTATATGATTTGGCTGATCGGCAATAAGGGGATGCTGGGAACAGAATTGTCTTTGCTTCTTGAAAAAGAAAATCTGTCTTATACCGGAACAGACAAAGAAGTTGATATTACAGATATTAACGCTATTAGAGAATTTGTAAAAAAAAATGATTTAATAAAATGGATAATTAACTGTGCCGCGTATACTGCCGTAGATAAAGCAGAGGATGACGCGCAAATATGCAATCTTATAAACGCACAAGGCGCTGGCAATATCGCGGCTGCCGCGAAAGAAACAGGCGCTGTTATAATTCATATTTCCACAGATTATGTATTTAACGGAAGAGGGAATAAACCTTATAAAGAAGAAGATGAAACGGATCCGATAGGTGTTTACGGAATGTCAAAACGCGATGGTGAAATTAAAATTTTAAATGCAAATGAAAGATCATATATTATCAGAACCGCATGGCTTTACGGCGAACATGGAAATAATTTTGTCCGCACAATGCTGCGTTTAATGAATGAAAAAGAAAGTATTTCTGTTGTAAACGATCAAAAAGGAAGCCCAACTAACGCGAATGATCTGGCACAGACAATTATCGAGTTTATAAAACAATCAGGCAGCGGTAAAACAATTCCCTGCGGTATTTATAATTATACAAACGAAGGCGAAATAACATGGTATGATTTTGCCAGGGAAATTTACAAACAGGCAAAAGCCGCGGGAATTCTGACAAAAGACTGCGATGTGAAACCCTGCACCAGCGCCGATTTTCCTGCCAAGGTAACACGTCCTGCGTATTCCGTGCTTAATAAAGCGAAAATAAAAAATGCTCTGGGCATAAATATTCCTGTATGGAATGACAGTTTAAAGAAAGTAATCAATTAAAACAAATGGAAAATGAGGAAGGTATTATAATTTGAATATATCAGTTATAGGTCTTGGTTTTGTAGGTTTAACCACAGCGCTTGGATTTGCGGATAAAGGTTTTAATGTTAAAGGATATGATATTGACGCTGAACGTTCAGCAAAGATTATGAACGGAATAGTACCGTTTTTAGAACCGGGTCTTGATGAAGCTTTGAAACGTACCAATGGTAAAGAGTTTACAGTTGTTTCCGATGTTGAAAATGCAGCGAAAAACGCAGATGTTATTTTCTTCTGTGTTGGAACGCCATGCGATGACGAAGGCAAAGCCGATTTAAAATATTTATTTTCCGCGATTGATAGTGTTATTAATACAGTAAGTTGTGAATGTGTTTTTGTAATTAAATCAACAGTGCCGCCTGGTACAACATCAAAAGAGATTATACCGTTTATTCGAAAAAAAAATAATACAATATCAATCGCGAATAACCCTGAATTTTTAAGAGAGGGATATTGTTGGAATGATTTTATAAAACCTGATAGAATCGTATGCGGGTGTGATGAAAATGACACGTCTGCAATCGCTCTTTTAAAAACAATATACGTTTTATTTAACGCACCGATACATTTTGTTACACCAAACACAGCGGAATTTATAAAGTATTTATCTAATTCGCTTTTAGCTTCGTTAATAAGTTTTTCCAATGAAATGTCTTTAATCGCTGACGCAGCAGGAGATGTCAATATCGCAAAAGCATTCAAAATACTGCATCAGGATAAAAGATTAGACGGTTCAGGAATAATACATTATATATATCCGGGCTGCGGGTACGGCGGATATTGTCTGCCGAAAGACACTGTTGCGCTTTCTGCAAATGCAAAAGTAAATGGTTTTGTTCCGCGGATATTGGATGGCGTTATATCTTTAAATGACGAAATGCCGCATTTAACCGCAGAAAAAATTAAACGCAATTTAAAAGATAAAAATGAAAAAATAGGCATTTTAGGGCTTTCTTTTAAACCGAATTCCGACGATGTGCGCGACAGTCCCGCGGCAAAAATTATAAAAATATTATTAGCGGACGGATATAAAAATATTTTCGTGTATGATCCTGAAGCTATTGATAATTTTAAACAAAACTATAAATTCGATTTAAATTACAGCGAATCAAAAGAAGAAGTATGCGAAATCTGCGATTGTATCGCCATAATAACAATCTGGAAAGAATTTAAAGAAATTAATATAAAATATCCTGCAAAGCAATTTGTTGATTGCAGATATTTTCTTAATAATTAAATGCAAAAAGAACCGAAAATTTCTGTCATTATGCTTACATTCAATCGTGAACAGTTTGTAAGCAGAGCGATAGATTCAATACTAAAACAAACATTTACAGATTTTGAATTTATTATTGTAAATAACGGCAGCACCGATAAAAGCGGTGTAATTGCTGATGAATACGCGGCGAAAGACAATCGTATAAAAGTTATACACCGCGATGGCGGAAATATCGGCAGCGGCAGAAACGCAGGGCTTGATGCTGCGAAAGGCGAATATATTACTTTTATCGATGATGATGACTGGACAGAGCCTGATTTTTTAGAATTTTTATATAATCTGGCAATTAATAATAACGCTGATATATCAATCTGCGGAAGTTATCGTCAAAATGAAAATGGCGAAATCGAGCCTAAATATATTTTTAATGATTTATTATTACATAACGCAGAAACATCAGTGAAGGAAATGATATTAAGAAAACATTATAACTCGGGAACGCCGACAAAGTTCTTTAAAAGACGATTGTTTAACAATATTAGATTTCCAAATGAAGGAAAATACGATGATATTTCCGCCACATATAAACTGTTTGCAAACGCTGCCCTGACAGCAGCGCATGGGATTGGAAAATATTATTTTACACGGCACACAGGTAATAATTCAAGCGCGGCAACCAAACATGAACTGTTAAATTCGCAGCAGTTAAATGAATATTTATCTGTTTTTAAAGAGCGTACAGAATATATAAAAAATATATTGCCGAATTTAGCGGAATTTGCAAAGTGGAGCGAATGGTCTTATATGATTTCCATGGTAGAAAAGATTAAACGTTTAAAAATAATAGGCTGTGAAGAACCGTATGCTTTCATGTTTGGCGAATTGAAGCAAAACCGCAATGTATTTTATAACAGTATTTATACACGCGATTTTGAAAGAGAGTGGATGGATCAAGTTGTTTAATATTGAATAGATGACAGTTAACTGATAATTATGGAGGGATAAAGAATGCCAAGAAAAACTAGAAAATCTGCAAGAGAAAGAAAACGCGGCGAAGAAATGACGCTTGCGGATATTATCCGCGGGCTTCAGTATTGCGTAAATTCAAGTCAGGATATTATAGAACAGCATCATATCAATAGTTTCAACCGGTTTTTTGATGAAAACGGCGCTCCTCTCGTAAAGACGATTAAAATTATGGAAGGCGCCGCTATGGATATACCAATGGTGTGTATGAATTCACACTCTTCGCTTATATTAGACGAAATGGAAGTAAAACTTGACCTGATGATAAAAAAAACGGCATTAAAACAAATGCCGTGTCAGGTAGCTGAATCCGGTCTTGAACAAAGTTCGGATTTTGTTCCTGCGGCTGAACCGAAAAGTAAAGACGCTGAGGCGGTTCAAAATACGTTACACGAAACGGAAGAAGGAAGAAGCCGCAGAAACGCAGGCGGAAGATATAGAAGTTATAATATAAACAGAACCAGTTTTGGAATTGACATGATAAGCGGACGCGCGGACAGGGAGCATGCGCACCTTGGAATGTCCATGAAGTTTAAATCGTGTAATCCGCCTGAAATGCTCAGCAGAATAATAGAAAAATTAAACAATGCGGTTGATGTATATCCAACAGAGAGCGGTAAAATAATATAAAAATTGACAAATGTGAAAAATGATACTAACATATCGTATAACGCAAGGGGGATAAAATGAATCATGAAATTGTTAACGGTATAATCAATAACATGCCAATCGAGAAAATGGTTGCGGCTCCGATGCTTGCTGCGGTAAAAGCGCAGACAGAGATGAGTTTGGCTCTGGCACAGTTCATTGACCATGTTGGACTAACCAAAGACGGAGAAATCCGCATGGTGACTTTCAAATACGAGGAAACCACAGAGGGAAAACCGAATGAATACGGACCGGCTGACGATGTAACAAAAACAAGATACATTCAAGCTCCTTTCCTTGCGCTCACAGGGCTTCCCAATATCGGGGTAGAGAATATTAATGTCAGTTTTGAACTTGAAGTAAAAACTGCCGAAGACACAAAAACAACCACGGAAGCGAAATTCACTAACGAAACCGACGCGCAGTATAAGGCTTTTTGGAGCCCGGTATCTGCAAGCACAAAGTTTACCGGTTCTGTCACGCATGGAAGCGAGCAGACAAGGCATACCGACACGCGCGCAAAATACTCGTTTAATGTCTCTGCCCGCAAGCAGACCACGCCTGAAGCGTTTATGCGGATTATTGATATAATTACCAACAGTGTAGCGACCCCAACCAATCAAAAGGTAACGGATAATCTTACAAGCGATCGAACTGACCGTAAACAGCCTGAACCAGCAAAGAAATAGATAACCAATGCCTTTTTGGTCGAACAAGAAACAGGAGACACAGTCTCAGGCATTTTCCGATCTTATACGCGGTTTGCAGCATTCTGTAAACGCAGCGATGGAAATGCTTGAGGCTCGTAATCTTGAGCTTCTAAGCCGTTATTTTACAGAGGACGGACATCCCCGCGTAAGGCGGCTCATGCTTGACGGCAATTCGACCATTGATGTACCTGTTATCTCGATTGTGAATCCTTTGGCGATGAACCTGAAAGAAATTGAGATGGAATTCAGCGTGAAGGTAAACAGCGTGGAGCTTCAGGAAAAATTGCCCCAGCGCGGTTTTATAGCGAACGAGACAAACGGGGATTTAAGTATCAGCATGGAACGATCGAATCTGCAGATAAGTTTTACAGAAATTGCCGATCAAAATAACACCATGAAGGTAAAAGTAAAATTTGAGTCCGCGCAGTTAGCAGACGGAATGAGCAGGGTGATAAAAGAGTTTGATAAAACTATTTCTGCTGTTTATTAAAAGGAGAGAGATTTATGAGTTGTTTCCGTGATCCAGATATTTATTATACAGGTTCTGCTTATAATAATTTTATGAAAGGTGAATTAGGTGATGATTTATATGAGGAATATCTGGATAATAGCGGAGAATTTAAACTTTCATTACGTGACAATTACGGGGGGTTTATTAAAACTCGTTATATTTATTATAAATCACAACATATCAACACTGGAGAATGCGCTCACCCTCGTTGTGAAAGACTACTTATTTATGGGATAAAAACTTTCGTTGAAGGAGATCCCCAATGGGGTTTTTCCATAGATCATAAAATATCTGTCCATGACCATTATCATAAAAAAGGAGGATGTTATAATAAAAGAGATGTAAATAATATATGGTACAATTGGGTAGATAATTGGCTGCCAATGCACCGCAGTTGCAATTCGAGAAAAGGCGCTAGCTCTTTATAATAGGGGATAAAATATGAGGGGAATAGAAAAATTGCATCCTGAAGTGCGCAAAAAAGCGGAGACGCTTCAGCAATTATGCAAAGAAAAAAATTTGATTTTACTTATAACAGAAACTTGGCGCACTAAGGATGAGCAGGATGCGCTCTATGACAAAGGACGAACCGCACCCGGCAGCATTGTAACAAATTGCAAATATCCGCAAAGTGCGCACTGCTGGGGCGTAGCGTTTGATTTCTGCCGTAATATAAAAGGCAGCGAATACACCAACGAAGATAAATTTTTTAACACAGTCGGACAAATAGGCAAGAGCATAGGCTTGTTTTGGGGCGGCGATTTTAAAAATTTTTCCGATATGCCGCATTTTGAAGACCCGGCGTATATGGTAAACAACAGTACCGCAACTCTTGAAAAAAAATGGGGTACGCCGGATGAATTCAAGAAAAGCTGGTAATTTTTAAATACAAATACGCGGAACTCACCAGCATGAATATTCCACAGTGGTTTGATGAGTTTATTTTAAGTAAGATTTAATTTTTATATGAGAAATAAAACTACGCTTATACAAAACAATAATAAACCTCTATTGGAGTTAACGAAAGGACTCCTTTGGAATTTTGATGTAGAAAAAATGGACTATGTAAGAGACAAGAAGCAGATAATAGAACGTATATTAGACGCCGGTTTAGAAAATGATGAAATCATTATGTGAAAATTATATTCGTATAAAGATATAAAAAAGATTGCGTTAAATATGGATAATCTTCATAAAGAAAAAGTATAATATACGGCTTTTGTTTTAAATGTAAAGGAGAAAAAATTTAGGTGTTACGGCAAGAAACCCTGGTACCAGAAATGAATACAAAAAGTAAAAGCATAAAAGATAATGAATGGTTAGTTGGTATAAAAATATTGGTGTTGGTTAATAAAAAAGTTATAGATTTAAATAAAAGTTGAAAATATTAATGATATGTACGAACAGTATCATACAGAACGTGTAGAGAATGCAATACAGGATATTGACAGTAAACTAAAAAATAGTAAATGTTTTATCTCAGCAGAACAATTATCTGCTGATGAGGAGGATAGGTAAAAATATGAATGCAAAAATGCAAAATTTTCCAAGTAATAACAGACAGTTATTATATAAAATAATTCCATTAAATACGCCTCAACTGGTGTTAATTGAAGTATCATCAGCATGTGATTTACGTTGTAAATTTTGTGCTTTTTCGTCAAAGTCAGCACTTGAATATCGAAATCATATTGTAAAAAATATGGATAAGGATACATTTACATTACTGCTTGAACAATTAAAAGAATTTCCTGAAAAATTTAAACGTGTCTGTTTTGGAGGTATGGGCGAAGTACTTATGAATCCTGATTTACCATACATGGTTAAACAAATAAAGAATTCAGGTATAGCAAATGAGGTAACAACTTTTACAAATGCAATAAACCTTACTCATGAAATGAGTCAAGGTTTTATAAATGGAGGGTTAGATATTATCACAATATCTGTAAATGGTTTAAATTCTGATGATTACGAACGAAATTGCGGTGTAAGAATTAACTATGATAAGTTTGTTGAACAAATAAAATATTTATATAAAAATAAGAAAAATCTTAGAATGAATATTAAAACTGTTGATTTATTTATTAATAACGATTCAGATAAAGAAGTATTTTTAAATACATTCGGTGACATATGCGATTTTATAAATATTGAAACTATCGCTCCTATACATAAAGGTGTTGAATATCATTTAGGTGATAATATTAAAAATATCAATCATACAAGTAAACATCCAGGACTTACCGCAAAAAGACAAGTCTGTCCATTGCCATTTCGTAGATTAGCGATTTCATCAGCAGGGAAAATAAATTTTTGTGATCAGGTATGCGGATTTCCATATCCTTATAATACTATAGATATTCATGAAAAAAAACTAATTGATCTTTGGAATGGGGAATTACATAAAGAAATTATGTTAAAGTCATTGCGTGGAATTAATGAAGGTATTACAGAAATTTGCAATAACTGCGGAATGAAACACTGCTGTTCACATGAAGAAGATAATCTTGATCCTTATACAGATGAATTATCTGAACGGATAGAAAGGATATTAAAATGATAAATGATTTGTTTATGCCAAAACTTTCTTTAATTACAACCTTTACATGTAATATCAGATGTAAACTATGTTCAAATTATATTCCATACTATAAAAAACCTTACCATCCTTCCATTGATGAATTATGCAGGTATACAGACAGAGCATTTGAAATAGTTGATAAAGTGGGAGATTTTATATTCGGCGGCGGCGAACCGTTTTTAAGAAATGATTTATATATGATTATTGATTATGTTAGAAAATATTTAAACAGAATAAACAGAATTGATATATCAACTAATGGTACTATCATACCATGTGATAATATAATTTCAAGCCTTAAAAAAGTAATAAATATCATGGGGGGGGGGGGGGAAAAA
>Ga0209755_10000494_pt1 | contig 72048 bp, 67 predicted proteins | sample TergutCo191P1_FD_187301 | JGI IMG/M metagenome (GOLD analysis project Ga0209755, IMG submission 187301) | Cornitermes sp. P1 segment gut microbial communities from Petit-Saut dam, French Guiana - Co191P1 (SPAdes) (version 2) | ecosystem: Host-associated > Arthropoda: Insects > Digestive system...
ACTAAAAACCTTAAACCCATTAGCGTTTTTTCTATTAACTTTTTTTCATTATCTTCATCCTTTCTTGTTCTACTTTAACATACTTTTGCTTAAGTTGTTGGCATTGAGCGTCAATCTATTTTTCGACAAGTAAATGGTTAATTCTGTCTATTTCTCTTTTCTGTTAATTTTTTATGCTCTCGTCAAAGTTAATGCGTTAAAAATTTTGAAAAATAATTTTCAAAATGCAAGCTCGTTTTTTGTTGTCGAAATTTTACCTTGCGAATATTGTCAAAATGGCTTAAAATAAGGACAAACAGGCGGTTTGCTTATTTTTTGGTTAATTACATACGCTACAACGATAGGCCTAATAAAAGGCGTAGCGTCCTTCAAGCCGGAGAGAGGCGTGAGGCTCTCAACGTACGCAATCCGCTGCATAGAAAATACCATACCTATACAAAGGTAACAGTGATATCTTGTGGTGTTTTATTTATTTGACTTCGGGTCAAGTTGACCCGAGGTTTACCACTCCTTAATTTCATTTTTCATTGGTTAAAATCCATAAGAAATGCACGAATTAAGTTGGCAATTCTTTCGGGCTCGTATTGATGTAAAAAGTGACCGCTATCAAAAAATTCAATTTGAGCGTCGGTAGCCCGTGCAAATTCTTCTTGATATGGAATCCAAAATGCCCCAATTTCATAAGCAAACTCTCTTGATGTTAAAAGTAAAATAGGCAAATGGGGAATACCGTTATCCATTACCATCTGTGCATTTGTAATGGCATATCTCGTTTCTGCAAATGCAGTTCTATTCATGGCGTTACGGTATAATAAAAGTCTTGCTCTGTCATATTCGTCTGGCGTAAGCAGTTGTCCGTATGGATAGATTTGAGTGCGAATGAAAGAAAAGCGTTGCAAGCCCATCCATGAAAGCATACGGAATATTTGCGCTTCAAAAACCCTACCGTCAATATGACCGCCTAAATAAACGGCAGGGTGTGCCATGTCAATCCCTATTATTCCAATAACTTCTTCCGGATAAAGTTGCGCCCAACGCAACGCTTCTATCCCACCCATCGAAGCAGGCAACAAAACAAACGAACCTGTTTCACCAAGTTCAAATAATGCGGCTCTCATTTCCGATACAATGGTGTCTACATCTCTTGGCGCATCTGTAAAATCAGAATAGCCATATCCAAATTTTTCGATTACCGCAATACGATAATCGTCTGTCAGCAATGAATAAAGAGGTCTAAAATCATATGCAGGCGCAAATGTTCCGTGTCCCGAAAGAAAAACAAGAAGCGGGGCTTCGATATTATCCCCTGCAATATAGACGTGCATTTGCCTACCATTTACTTCAACCATGTAGCCAATAGGCACAAGTTGGTCACGCTCTATGCGTAAATTTATTCTGTGAAAAATCGTTACGCCAAGTAGAAATGCTATAAGAAGTGCAATAATAACACCTATACCCATTCCAATTTTTTTAAAAGTTTTTTTCATACAGCTATCATCCTTTGCCTCTTGTTGTCGATTTTTCGTTCAAAAAATCTGCAATTCCACGGACAAGAATTTTTAACCCTTGTTGCCGACTTTTATTGCCATAATCTTGTTCACTTGTTGCGAGTTCCCTAAGCGAATCTGTGAGATAGGCAAGCGTTCCCCCATCTTCCTCTGAAAGCCCAAATAATTCCCCTACTTGTGCGAGATTATTATGTGACTTTAATTTTTCCTGCTCCCTTGTTTTGGCGGGCAGTTTACGCATAAGATAGTGCATATCTTCGGATTTCAAGTACAAAGCAATGCTATCGGGAGCAAGATAAACGTCAAAAAGCATTCGTTCAACATTTTCTCTGAAATTTTCCGCACTATAAGAAAGATTCATCATAGTTTCAAATGTTTTACGTTCAGATTGACTTATCGTTTCGTAAAGAAGCTCCTCCTTTGATTGAAAGTAAAAATAAAACGAGCCTTTCGCTATTCCAACTGATTTTGTAAGGTCATCAACAGTTAAACGTCGCAGTCCTTTGTTTTTAATTAGTGTAATACTTGCTTGGCGAAAAGCATTTTTAGTTGTTTCGCGTTCATCGTTACTAATAGCCTTTGGCATACCTTACTCCTTTTCATGATGACCTTTATTGTTCAATATGGTCACTATAAAATAATACAATCTAACTGTCAATCAATAATAAAAATAACAATCCCAATAAAAAACGCCGCTTCTTTTGAGTCAAAGAAACGGCATTTATGTGTAGGTTAGCTCGGTTATTGGTTTATTTTGTGTAGTACCTTGTACTGGATTGATTCAATCATAATATCAAGAATCTCCAGCTTTTTTTCTTTTGGAAAGGATTGGAGTCCTTTCTCCACCTGCGCAGCATAGAAATCGATTAGTGTTTCTTCAAAACGGCGTATGGCGTTCTCGCTCTTTGGTAGGTGCAGGGTTGACTTTATTTCCTTTTTCTGTCGCCCTATAAGAACTTCTCCTTTCGCAAATAAATAAATTCTATTCATACAAAAAGCTCCCTATGATACGGGAGCCAAAAATTATGTAAACATTATAGGGCTTTGATATTACTTACTATTCATCCTCCATTGTCTTGGTGACAAACCCATCACGGCTTTAAACGCACGTGAAAAATTAAATGTATTGGAATAACCTACCGTAAGACTTATTTCCCCTATTGTCTGGTGGGTAGTTCTCATTAAATCGCAGGCTTTATTAATACGGTATTTTACCAAAAAATCTCGCAAGCTTGTACCCATGTTGCTTTTAAATATCTTGCTTACATGGCTTCTGTCCAGGTTTAAAAATGCTGATATATCTTCTACATTAATATCACTGCGGTAGTTTTGCTCTATATAATTAAGTATTTCTCGGGTATAAAAATTTTTAAGGCTGCCCCCGGTTGCTTCTTTGCGAGACGCGCTGGATTCTACCAAGCCGCTTAAAAATAAATAGCATTGGCCAATCAATTCAAGAGGCGGGGCGTTCATGTTGTTAAACATATACACTAGGGCCTCTTTCATTTTTTGTGCTTCATTTTCATTTTTTGGATTGTAGACAGGGTTATTAAAAGACAGCCCTGCCTGTGTTACAAATTCTTGCGATTTTAAACCGCCAAATTCTATCCAGCAGTATTCCCATGGGTTGTCTTTGTTGGCGCGGTATGTGTTTTCTTGCTTAGGCCATATCATAAAGCCCTGCCCTGCTTCGAGTTGGTATATGTGGTTTTGCCCTGCTTCATCCTTAGAATCAAGCTCGCCCTTGCCCGACAGAACGTAATGGAACAAAAAATTATTGCGACGTGCAGGGCCAAAGCCGTGCAAAGGGTCGCAATGCTGATGCCCAAACTGATATATGCACAAATCTACAAAGTTGTTTTCCGGAAAAATTAACCCAACTGGATTTGCCATGCGAAGGCTCGCCTCCTTTTATGTACTCAACCGATTTCATTATATCATTTTGGGTTATGTTTTTGCAATTATTTTGTTTTTGTAATCGTTTTGAAATATTAAACACTTTTTAGCATATTTGCACAGGATTTTAAACGGTATATACTGTTGGTACAAAAATTACATGTGCATATTAACCATCAAAAGGAGCGTGGTGAAGGAAATTGTAGTAATTATTGTAGTGGCGACATAGACTTTTATGTAAATTTAAACAAATTTTAAAAAATGAGAGGAATGGTACAAGAATGAAAAAGTTATTAGCACTTATTTTTACAATTGCAATGGCGGGATTGTTATTATCCGCATGTGGCGGCTCTGACGACCCGGCTCCGGCCGCAGGCGGCGATGCTGTTGCACAAGCCAACGAGCTAACTGTTTGGAGTTGGGACCCTGCATTTAACATGTTTGCTATGGACGTAGCGGCAGAAATTTTTGCACGCAGCAACCCGGGCTTTGTACTTAACAATGTAGAAATGCCATGGGATGATATCGACAGGCTCATCACCACGATTGGTATATCCGGTGAATATCACCTGCTCCCCGATATCATGCTTATACAAGACCAAGCTATTGAAGTAAATGTTTTAATGTTCCCAAATCTTTTCACCGACCTTACAGGCTCGGGCATTAATTTTGCCGAATTTGCACCGGGCAAAACAGACTTTTCTGTAGTGGGCGGCAGAAACTTTGCTGTACCGTTTGATAATGGTGTAACCATCACAGCCTACCGCGTTGACCTTCTTGCAGAAGCGGGATTAACGGTTGATGATTTTACAGATATCACATGGGACCAAGCTATTGCACTCGGTAGGCAAGTATTGGAAGTAACAGGTATGCCATTATTCAGCACATACGGTGTTGGTGCGTCCTTTATGGACGTAATGGTAAAATCCGCAGGCACAAGCCTTTTTGACGCAAACGGACAGCCTAACTTTGTTAACAACCCCGCATTCCGTGAGGCTGTTGACAGATTTATCGAGATGGTTGACGCAGGCGTAATGCTTTTGCCGGGCGATTGGTCCGACTACATTGGAACGCTTGCGGCGCATGATGTTGTTGGAACACTTGCAGGCTGCTGGATTTTGGGAACGATTCAAGATGTAGGCCCCGAAGGTGTTTGGGCGGTTACAAATATTCCGAGATTAAACATCCCGGGCGGAACAAACTACTCCTCATGGGGCGGCTCAAGCTGGGTTGTATCATCTAACGCAAATGTTGACCTTGCTGTTAGATTCCTAAACTACACCTTTGCAGGAAGCACAGAGCTGTTTGATATAATCCTTCCCGCTGCCGGCGCACTTTCCACATGGGCTCCTGCCGCTGCAAGCACAATATATCAAGAGCCGCAGCCATTCTTTGGCGGGCAAACGGTTTTTGCCGACATCATTGGCTTTGCACAAAATATTCCCGATTTTGTAGGTGGTATTCACCACTACACAGCTATGGACCAAATTGACATTGCCTTGGGTAATATTATTAACCTTGGCATGAGCATAGAAGACGCCTTAGCAGAAGCAGAAACCGCCGTTAGATTTGAAATGGGACACTAAAAATTGCACAGTGGGAGTTGTTGAAAAACAACTCCCACTTATTATTTGCAAAAGGAGGTTTCCGGGCTTAATGGGACATAGAAAATTTTTTAAACTTGGCCTAACCCAAAAACAGAGCCTAATTGGTTGGGCATTTTTATCTGTAGCTGCCGCGCTGATAATATGGATGAATTTTTATCCGATGGCTAGAGGTTTTTGGTTTTCACTGCAATCAGGCGTTGGTGCGCAAATGCAGTTTGCAGGCTTATTCAACTATAGCCGTTTGATGGAGGACCCCCAGTTTAGACAGACTATAGGCAATACCTTTTTGTACTTAGTGATACAAGTGCCTGTAATGATAATTTTAGCACTTATCCTCGCGACAATGCTTAACGATAAATCACTTAAATTTAGGGGCTTTTTTCGTACGGCGATATTTTTGCCTTGCGCTGTAGGGCTTGTGGCGTATTCTCTTGTGTTTCGCCAAATGTTTGCCGTCAGCGGCATTGTAAATACAATCGCAATGGGCATTGGCATAATGGAAACCCCCTTTAATTGGTTTGGCAACGCATGGTCGGCAAGGCTTATTATCATTCTGGGGCTATTGTGGCGTTGGACGGGCTTTAACATGATATTTTATTTGGCGGGGCTGCAAAATGTTGACCGCGCCCTTTACGAAGCCGCTCGCATAGACGGCGCAAATGCGTTTCAGCAATTTTGGAAAATTACAATCCCCGTTCTAAAGCCCATCATTTTGCTTACTGCAATAATGTCCACAAACGGCACTTTGCAGCTCTTTGATGAATCATTTAACCTAACGGGCGGCGGACCGGGAATTACCTCGCGAAGCATGTCTCATCATATTTTTACCGCGGCTTTCCAGGGGATTCCGCAGATTGGGTATGCGTCCGCCATGTCATTTGTGATTCTTATATTTGTGGCTACGCTTGCTTTTATTCAGATAAAGATTGGTGATAAACGATGAAAATAAAATTTTCGAGGATATGCATGTATGTGTTCCTTTCCATCGCTGCCGCGCTTTCTCTTTTTCCGCTTGTTTGGACGCTTATTTCCGCTACTAATTCCAATGCGGATATACTGCGCGGCACTATGCTGCCGGGGACGCATTTGGTGCAAAACTTTATAAGATTAACCGAGCTTACCGACATAGGCAGGGCGTTTTGGAACTCTACCCGCAATGCGGTGGTTGCTACGTTTATTTCTATAGTGATTTGCTCACTTGCGGGCTATGGCTTTGAAATTTATCACAGCAAAGCTAAGGATAGATTGATGAGCATTTTGTTGCTGTCGATGATGATTCCTTTTGCGGCTGTTATGATTCCGCTGTTTCAGTTGACGGCTAACATGAATTTGCTTAACACAACAATCGGCTTTATGCTGCCGACGCTTTCTACGGCGTTTCTTATCATGCTGTTTAGGCAAAATACCCGCTCGTTTCCGCTGGAAATGATTGAGGCGGCACGGATAGACGGGCTTAACGAGCTCAGCATATTTTTACGCATATATGTACCAACTATGAAGTCCACATACGCCGCTGCAATTACAATAACTTTTATGGCTACGTGGAATGTATTTCTTTGGCCGAGGATTATTATGATTTCACCCGATTCTATCACAATGCCCTTGCTTATCTCAAATCTGATGGCGGGCTACGTTGCAGACTTTGGTGTGATTATGCTTGCCGTTACAATCGCTACGCTTCCGCCGATACTGCTTTTCTTTTTCTTGCAACGCTACTTTGCAGAAGGTATGACAGGAACAATAAAATAGGCAGCATAAAGTGTCGTATAAAAATTACGTGGCGCGCAAAGAGCGCACGCTTCAGGAGGTAACTCGGAATGAAATTCGACTTTTCAAAAATTAAAGACCCAAGCTATTTTAGGGAAAACCGACTTAATGCGTATTCAAGCCATATCCATTATCGCAGCGAGCGTGAGGCGGAAATGGGTGAGAGCAGCTTTTATCAGCTTCTTAACGGAGCTTGGAAGTTTAGCTATGCAAAAAACTATTCACTTGCGCCAAAGGGCTTTGAAAGCCCGGAGTTTGATTGCAAATGCTGGGATGATATTATCGTGCCGGGGCATATACAAATGCAGGGGTACGACGCACCGCAGTATGTAAATGTACAATATCCGTGGGACGGAGTTTATGACATTGAGCCGGGCGAAATACCCGAGGACTTTAACCCGACGGCAAGCTATGTAAAGCACTTTACACTCCCCGAGAAAATGAAAAAAGTGTTTATCACCTTTGCAGGCGTAGAAAGCGGCTTTGCGCTTTGGCTAAACGGAAGCTATGTAGGCTACGCGCTGGACGGCTTTACACCGTCGGATTTTGAGCTTACCCCTTATATAAAAGAAGGCGAAAATAAACTTGCCGTGCAGGTGTTTAAGTTTACCGCAGGCAGTTGGATAGAGGACCAGGATTTTTTCAGATTTTCGGGGATTTTTAGGGATGTGCAGCTTTATTCCGTACCCGAGGTGCATATTAGGGATATGAAGGTGGATACCGAGCTTAGTGATGATTTTGGCTCGGCGGAGTTGTCGATTAGCTTGCAGTCGGAAGGCGACAGCGCGGGAGAAGTCGAAGCCGTTTTATTTGACGAAAACGTAGAGATAGCAAGGGCTGGAGCGGTTTTAACCAAAAAAACAAAACTGGATATTCATGTAAAATCGCCAAGGCTATGGAGTGCGGAAAAACCAAATCTCTACAGCCTTAAAGTATATGTAAAAGATGGCACAGGCAAGCTTTGCGAATTTATATCTCAAGACGTGGGCTTTAGAAAATTTGAACTGATAGACAATGTAATGCATATCAATGGCAAACGCATTGAGTTTTATGGTGTAAACAGGCATGAGTTTTCTTGCTGCACAGGCAGGGTAATTTCAAAGGAGCAGATGGAGAGCGATATTATTACCATGAAACGCTTTAATATAAACGCTCTGCGCACATCCCATTACCCTAATCATCCGTATATTTATCAGCTTTGTGACCGCTACGGATTATATGTAATAGACGAAGTAAATTTGGAAACCCATGGCAGATGGTTTTTAGTGGGAGACCGTGGCGTGGACGCCGCGCTTCCCGGCGACAATCCGCAGTGGCTTGATATTGTTATCGACAGGGTAGACAGCCTTTATGAGCGCGACAAAAACCACCCGAGTATCATAATCTGGTCGCTTGGTAACGAATCCTTCGGCGGAATAAATATTTTAAAGATGGCAGAGCGTTTCCGCTCCCTTGACAAGTCGAGGCTTATTCACTACGAAGGCGTGGACTGGGACCCACGCTATCCCGACAGCACAGATATGTACAGTAAAATGTATACAAACGCCGTAGACTTGGATAAATTTCTGTTGGAAAACCATGATAAGCCTATGATACTTTGCGAGTATGTCCATACGATGGGCAACTCGGGAGGCGCAATGCATAAATACATTAACCTGATGGATAAGCACAGGCATTATCAAGGCGGGTTTATCTGGGATTTTGTTGACCAAAGTATTTTGAAAAAGAACAGATACGGCAAGACATTCCAAGCATATGGCGGCGATTTTGACGACAGGCCAAACGATTCTAATTTCTGCGGAAATGGTATCTTGTACGGCGACAGAGGCCTTTCGCCTAAGTTGCAAACGGTAAAATTTAACTATCAGCCCGTGGTTGTTAATGTTAGCAAAGGTAAAGTCGTTGTGAAAAACAAAAACCTCTTTACCTCAACATCGGAGTATAACTGCTCGGTTTTGCTTGAGAAAAACGGTAAAAAAATTGCTTTCTCTGCGTTAAAAACAGATGTAGCACCGTTATCCGAAGCCGAGTACCCGCTACCTTTCGGCATACCCGACGAAGCGGGAGAATATGCCGTAACCGTTTCGTTCTGCTTAAAGGATGATACGTCTTGGGAAAAGCGCGGGCATGAAATTGCCTTTGGGCAGCACGTTGATAAGGTGGAGGAGCCACCCTGCGAATGCGTGGATGTTGCAACGCCGCTTAGGGTTGTAAACGGTGCGCAATCGCTGGGCGTACACGGCGAGCATTTTAGTGTTTTGTTCTCCAAGGTGCGAGGCGGTCTGTATTCATACAAATACGCAGGGCGCGAGCTTATAAAAAAGATTCCCATGCCCAATTTTTGGCGCGCACCTGTTGATAACGATATCGGAAATATAAACCATGTTCGCTCCGCGCAGTGGAAAATAGCTAGTCTTTACGCAAGTCATGTTCCGCCCGATTTGCAAGACCAAACATATCTGCCCGCTGCCGACCCATCCGTGGTTATGGATAAGGGCAACGCTGTGGTGACTTATTGTTACTACCTCCCCACAACACCTGCCGCCAAATGCGAAGTAGCTTATACAATAGCACGCGACGGAACTATAGGCGTAAATCTGGTATGCGAGCCTAAGGGACTACCGCCAATGCCCGAGTTTGGAATGATGTTTAAGCTTGACGCCGACTACGAAAACCTTGAATGGTATGGCATGGGACCGGAAGAAACATATGTAGACCGCGAAACAGGCGCGAAGCTTGGCATTTACAAAAATAAAGTAGTGGACAACATGGCAAAATATCTTGTGCCTCAAGAGTGCGGTAACAAGGTTGGCGTAAGATATGCAAAGCTAACGGATTTCGGTGGCAGAGGCATAATGTTTACAGGAGATAACATGGAGTTTTCTGCATTGCCATACACTCCCCACGAGCTTGAAAATGCTATGCACGACTACGAGCTTCCGGAAATTCACTACACGGTAGTCCGCGTCAATATGAAGCAAATGGGCATAGCAGGCGACCAAAGCTGGGGTGCGCGTACTCACGACGAGTATATTCTCCCGACCGATAAAAAACTGGAGCTTTCCTTCACATTTAAAGGAGTGTAAACATGCCAAAAATAACTTTTTTAGGTGCAGGCAGTACCGAGTTTGCAAAAAATCTTTTGGGCGACACCATGCTAACCGAGGCATTACACGATTCGGAAATCGCATTATATGACATTGACCTCAAAAGGCTTGTGGAGTCGGAAACGGTGCTTTCTGCGATAAACAATAACTGCAACAACGGCAAAGCCCGTATCACCGCCTATACAGACCGCAAAAAGGCCTTAACCAAAGCAGATTTTGTAATTAACGCCATACAGGTCGGCGGCTATGAGCCTTGCACAGTGACGGACTTTGAAATCCCCAAAAAATATGGCCTGCGCCAAACTATTGCGGACACCATAGGCATAGGAGGGATTTTCAGAGCCCTCCGCACTATGCCTGTTATGTTTGACTTCGCAAGGGATATGGAGGATGTTTGCCCCGACGCATGGTTTCTTAACTATACCAACCCCATGTCTTCGCTGACAGGGGCAATGCAGTTGCATACAGGGGTAAAAACCGTAGGTCTATGCCACAGCGTACAGGTATGCGCCGAAACCCTGTTAAAAAGCGTAGATATGAGCTGCGAAGACATACACTACGAAATCGCAGGAATAAACCACATGGCCTGGCTATTAAAAATCAGCAGAAACGGTGAAGACCTTTATCCCGAAATAAAAAGGCGTTCTAAATTAATAAAAGAAAAGCACCACGATATGATACGCCATGAGCTAATGCATACATTCGGCTACTATGTGACAGAAAGCTCCGAGCATAGCGCGGAATACACCCCCTACTGGATTAAGGACAGATACCCCGAGCTTATAGAACGCTTTAATATCCCCTTAGACGAATACCTCCGCCGCTGTGTGGAGCATATTGAAAGATGGGATATTCTGAAAGAAGAACTGGTAAACAATCCAAAATTAACCCATGAGCGTACCATAGAATACGCCTCCCGTATCATGGAAGCAATGGTAACGGATAAGCCATATAAAATCGGCGGCAATGTTTTAAACACGGGTTTGATAGAAAACCTACCCCGCGAAGCCTGTGTAGAAGTCCCCTGCTTTGTAGACAAAACGGGGATAAAGCCCTGCTATGTAGGCTATTTGCCTGAGCAGCTTGCAGCCCTAAACCGCACAAACATAAACCCTCAGCTACTAACCATAGAAGCGGCAGTCACCTTAAAAAAGGAAAACATTTATTACGCCGCATTACTTGACCCCCTAACATCTGCCGTGTTATCAATAGACGACATCAAGGCCATGTGTGACGAGATGATAGAGGCTCACGGGGACTGGCTTCCAAAGTACACCTAAAGGAGCTTTTGGGAGGAAAAAAACATGAACTTAAAACAAACTTTTATAAAAAATTTTGGTGATTCGGACGAGGCGATAAGATATTTTCATGCGCCGGCGCGTGCAAATATTATTGGTGAGCATATAGATTATAACGGCGGATATGTTATGCCCTTTGCCCTAACCATCGGAACATATGCCGTAATCAGAAAACGACCGGATAATATTGCCCGCTTTGCCAGCACAAATGTAAACGGTGTTATTCAATTGCCCTTAAACGAAATAACCTACAACCCCCAACATGACTGGGCAAACTATCCCAAAGGCATTGTGCATTTTATGCAAAAAGACGGCCATACGTTAGGCGGCTTTGATGTGCTGTTTTCCGGCAATATAAGCGGTGCGGGCTTATCTTCTTCCGCTTCCCTTGAGCTTGCCACGGCTGTCGCGCTTAACAGCGCATTTTCTTTGGGCTACGACATGATAAGCCTTGTAAAGCTTGCCCAGCGTGCCGAAAACCAATTTTGTGACGTAAACTGTGGCATTATGGACCAGTTTGCTATAGGTATGGGCAAAAAAGGCATGGCAATTCATCTTCACTGTGACAGCCTGCAATACAGATATGTGCCTTTAAGCCTTGGAGATTACAAATTTGTTATCATGGATACAAATAAAAAGCGCAAGCTTAACGAATCAAAATATAACGAACGCAGGGCAGAATGCGAGCAAGCAGCAAAGCTTTTAAACGTGGAGTATCTAACAAAGCTAAACCCGCAAGACTTCGCTTTGCAAGAAAATAAATTAGACAATACTCTACAAAAACGCGCAAGGCATGTTATCCACGAAAACCATAGAGTAAACCAAGCAGAAGAAGCTTTAAAAGACGGCGATATATCCAAGCTTGGGGAGTTGCTTACGGCTTCGCATATTTCTCTGCGTGACGATTACGAGGTTTCCTGTGTTGAGCTTGATACCATTGTAGAAGAAGCAATCAAACATGCCTGCTGCGTAGGTGCGCGAATGACAGGCGCAGGCTTTGGCGGCTGTGCAATAGCCCTTGTAAAAGAGACTGATATACCTGATTTTATAAACGCCGTAAGCGATGCCTATACAAACGGAATAGGATATTCTCCCGGCATGTACGTACAAGAAAGCGGAGAGGGAGCCGTAGAAGTTAACCTGTAAAAAAGGATGGGATTTTAGTGAACAACGGAAAAGTTTTCACAAAAGAAGGCTGTGTAGGCTGCAATCTCTGTATTCAAAGCTGCCCTTGCAATGAAGCAAATATCGCACAAATAAAAAACGGAATAAACAAAGTATATGTAGACGGCACAAAATGCATTACATGCGGAGAATGCCTGCGTGTCTGCACCCATGACGCAAGGGATTATAAAGACGACACAAGCCGCTTTTTGGAAGATATCAAGGCGGGCAAGGATATTTCTTTAATTGTTGCGCCTGCCCTGCGCTGTAATGTTACGGAGTGGCAGCGATTATTAGGTTATCTAAAATCCATTGGGGTAAACAGGGTTTATGACGCGTCGTACGGGGCGGATATTTGCACATGGGGATATTTGCGCTACATAGAGTCAAAAGGCGCGGAGGGGCTTATCGCTCAGCCCTGCCCTTCTATTGTAAATTACATTGAACATTATGTCCCCGAATTGCTAAGTCGTTTAGCACCTATACACAGTCCCGCAATATGCGCCGCCATGTATATGAAAAAATACAAAAATATAGGCGGCTCATACGCGCTACTTTCCCCATGCATTGCAAAGGGCGACGAGTTTGATGACCCCAATACAAACGGACTGATTGAGTACAACATTACATTCAAGAAGCTGTTGGAGGTATTGGAAGAATTAAATGTGGATTACCGTAAATCAGCACCCGCCGAGTATGATAACCCACCCCATGGCTTGGGTGCGGTTTTTCCTATGCCGGGAGGCCTTAAAGCAAATATCGAGCAGCATATAAAGGGGCAGTGGATTTTTAAAATAGAAGGACAACCACGCGCCTCTTCCTTTTTGCATAAATATGTAAATGAAAGAAGCGACAGCCCTTTGCTTGTGGATATTTTAAGCTGCTGCGGCGGTTGCAACTCCGGGCCGGGGGCTTGCCCGTCGGAGGAATATGCCATTGATAAATTCATGCATAAGCTTCCAAAGGAAGCAACGGACTTTTCTATGTTTGACAAGGAATTAAAATTAGATGATTTTCTCAGAAAATACACCCCTAAAAAAATCATGGAAATCTTTGTAGACCGCCACGAGGTTGAAAATGCATTTGCGGCATTGGATAAGCCATCGCATGAGTATCGTGTCACGGATTGCCGCGCATGTGGCTACAAGACCTGCCAAGAAATGGCGGTAGCCGTCGCCAAGGGAATTAACCATGCCGAAAACTGTGTAAAAAAGGGGGTAAAATCCTATGCTTGATGTTCTCATAATCGGGTGCGGGATTGTAGGGGTAGCGGCGGCATACGAGCTTTCGCGCTACAACCTCAAGGTAACGGCAGTTGACCGACTAAACGACATCGCAGGAGAAACTACCCGCGCAAACAGTGGGCTAATCCATGCAGGCTTTGACCCCGAGCCGGGTACGCTTATGGCAAGGCTAAATGTTCGCGGGAGCGAGCTTACACGCGGACTGTGTGAAAAACTGGATATACACTATAAACAAAACGGGGCTTTTGTCGTAAGCTTCGACCAAAACGACAAAGCTATACTCGAAAAACTATATCGCAACGGAGTGGAAAATAAAGTCCAAGGCTTGGAAATAATCTCGGGCGACAAAGCCCGCGAAATGGAGCCTCGTCTGTCGCAAGACGTAACCTACGCGCTTAACGTACCGACTGCGGCGATTATATCTCCGTGGGATTTTGCCGTCGCGCTGGCAGAAACAGCGGCACGAAACGGAGTTAATTTCAGCCTGGGCAAAGACGTTACACAAATCAAAGCAATCGACGGCGGCTACTCTGTCACAACATCTGACGGCGAAATTCAAACAAAGGCTATCGTAAATGCCGCAGGGCTTTATGCCGACGAGGTGCATGGCTATTTGCAAAAGCCCGATTTTAAAATTACACCGAGCAGGGGGCAGTATTATTTATTGGATAAAACAGCGGGCAAAGCTGTTTCGCGTACTATTTTTCAATGCCCAAATAAATTTGGCAAGGGCATTATGGTAACGCCAACTGTTCATGGAAACCTTCTCATAGGGCCAAGCAGTAAAAACGCTAACAATCCCGACGACGCGGCCACGGATTTTCAAACGCTGGAGCATGTATGGAGGGTGGCCGAAAAATCCGTAACGGGACTAAACAAACGAGAAAACATACGCAATTTTGCGGGAATCCGCGCCATAACAGATATTGACGACTTTATAATCCGCGAAGCAAAAAAAGATTTTTACGACCTTGCAGGGATAAAATCCCCGGGGCTATCGGCCGCCCCTGCAATAGCCGAAGAATTAATTCGCATGATGGAGGCTTCGGGACATAAGCTTTCGTTAAAAGAAAATTTTATTGATAAGCGTCGCGTTATACGCTTCAGATATTGCGACGCAGAAAAACGTGCAGAAATCATACGCAAAAACCCCACCTACGGGCGCATAGTATGCCGCTGCGAAAGCATAACAGAGGGCGAAATCCTCGAAGCCTTTAACTCGCCAATACCACCGACTACCGTTGACGGCGTAAAGCGCAGATGTCATGCGGGGATGGGGCGGTGTCAGGGTGGATTTTGTTCGCCTCGGATTATAGAGCTTATCGCCAATCACTTTAACAAAACCCCGCAGGAGGTTTTAAAAGACCGCGAAGGCTCCTATATCATAACGGGAATAAAAGGGGTGACGAAATGACCTACGATGTAATCGTAATAGGCGGTGGCCCTGCGGGATTATTTTCGGCGGCGGCGGCTAAGGGCGCGGGTGCAAAAAGTGTTCTTGTGCTGGAGCGCGACAAGGTAACGGGCGGCATTTTAAATCAATGCATTCACAGCGGGTTTGGGCTGCATATGTTTAAGGAAGAACTAACAGGACCCGAGTACGCAGAGCGCGCCTTGGAAATGCTCACCAACACAGGGATTGAAATAAAAACCGATACAATGGTTTTGTCGATAAACTCGGACAAAGTAGTTACTGCAATGAATCCTCGGGACGGCTACATGGAACTAAAAGCAAACGCAATCGTCCTTTGCATGGGCTGCCGAGAACGTACCGCAGGTGCAATCGGGCTTGCGGGCGACCGTCCCGCAGGGGTTTTTACGGCGGGCGCGGCACAGCGGCTTATTAATGTAGACGGATATATGGTGGGGCGTAAAATTTGCATATTAGGCTCGGGTGATATCGGGCTGATAATGGCGCGGCGTATCGCCCTCGAGGGCGGGACAGTGCCAGCCGTGTTTGAGCTAATGCCCTATTCCGGCGGGTTAAAGCGAAATATTGCGCAATGCCTTGATGATTACGGAATACCGCTGCACTTGAGCCACACCGTAACGGCAGTAAAGGGGCGCGACCGCGTAGAGGGTGTTTGGGTATCGCAGGTAGGGGCAGACCTAAAGCCGATTGCGGGGACGGAAAAGCTCTGGGAATGCGACGCATTATTGCTTTCCGTAGGGCTTATCCCCGAAAACGAACTCTCCCGAGAAGCCAACGCCGAAATCGACCAACGCACAGGCGGGCCGATTGTTTACGAAAACCGCGAAACGAGTATCCCGGGGATATTCGCTGCGGGCAATGTTGTCCATGTACACGACCTTGTGGATTTTGCTTCTGCCGAGGCATTAATCGCAGGACGTGCGGCGGCAATGTTTAATAAATCGGAAGCATTAAAAACGGTGGATGTAACAGCAGGCGACGGTGTTTCCTATACCGTTCCGCAAAAAATAAGACCGTCAAATATAGAAAAATGCGATGTTTTTTTCAGAATCCGTTCAAAGTACGAAAGTGCCGTCATAGAAATAGATAATGACGAAAAAATCATAGAATTAAAACGAGGACACATGACCCCGGGAGAAATGGAGCGGGTAAGCATTACAAAAGCCTTCTTGGAAAACACCAAAAGCATAACAATAAGGGTGGTGGAAAAATGAATGCCGAATTTACATGCGTAGTCTGCCCTTGGGGGTGCTTGCTTAAAATAAGCGACGAAAACATCAGCGGGTATTCTTGCAATCGCGGATTAAAGTATGCAAAGAGTGAGCAGACCGACCCAAGACGTTCGATATCGGGGAGCGTTCGTATTAGCGGCGCGGTACAAAATGCCCTGCCCGTAAAAACATCCGCCCCCCTGCCAAAACATCTGCTGCTCGAAGCCGCAAAGCTTTTGCATACGGTTACGGTATCGCCTCCCGTTAAAACAGGAGATGTAATAATTCCTAATATATTAGGGACGGATATAAATTTTGTAGCCGCGCTTTCTATGAAAAAGGAGAGGTAGCATGTCAGCGTATTTGATGGCATTTGACCAGGGTACAACCAGCTCAAGGTGTATTCTGTTTGACAAAGGGGGAAACATCAAAAGTGTAGCTCAAAAAGAGTTTACGCAGATTTTTCCAAAGCCCGGCTGGGTAGAGCATGACCCTGTAGAAATTTGGTCGAGCCAAATTTCCGTAGCCTCGGAAGCAAAAGCCAAGCTCGGCGCAGACGAAAAAGACATCGCCGCAATCGGTATCACAAACCAGCGCGAAACCACCATTGTCTGGGACAAAAACACAGGCAAGCCCGTGTATAACGCCATCGTATGGCAGTGCCGCAGAACAGCGGAGTATTGCGACGCACTAAAAGCAAGCGGTTTTGACAAAAAAATCAGGGCAAAAACAGGCCTTATTGTAGACGCTTATTTCTCGGGTACAAAGGTGCGCTGGATTCTCGAAAACGTAGCGGGCGCACGCGTCGCCGCCGAAAAGGGCAACCTTCTTTTCGGCACGGTTGACAGCTGGCTTATATGGAATCTCACTAAGGGCAAAATTCACGTAACGGACTATTCAAACGCCTCCCGCACCATGCTCTTTAACATTCACACGCTGGAATGGGATGACGAAATCCTAAAGGAATTAAACATCCCGCGCAGTATGCTGCCCGAGGTAAAGCCTTCCAGTTATGTATACGGAAATACCGACAAAGACATGCTCGGCGGAGAAATAAAAATCGCGGGTATCGCAGGTGACCAACAAGCCGCACTTTTTGGGCAATGCTGTTATGAAGAAGGCATGGTGAAAAACACCTACGGTACAGGCTGCTTCATATTAATGAACACAGGCGAAAAAGCCGTAGAATCCAAAAACGGATTGCTAACCACCATAGCATGGGGAGAAGGCGGCAAGGTAGAGTATGCCTTAGAAGGCAGTGTATTCATCGCGGGTGCGGCAATACAATGGCTTAGGGACGGCTTGCGCGTAATCGACAACGCCGCTTTTACAGAAACCTATGCAAAAAAAGTAGAAGACTCCCATGGCGTATATGTAGTACCTGCCTTTGTGGGGCTTGGTGCGCCCTATTGGGACCAGTACGCCCGCGGCATTATCGTAGGCCTAACCCGTGGTGTGGAGAAAGAACATTTAATACGTGCTACATTGGAATCCTTGGCCTATCAAAGCTACGACGTAATTAAGGCAATGGAAGCCGACGCAGGTGCTGCCCTAAAGGCCATACGCGTAGACGGCGGCGCGGCGGCAAACAACTTCCTTATGCAATTCCAGTCAGATATTCTTGGCGTGGATGTTATTCGTCCGTCCATTGTAGAAACCACTGCGCTTGGCTCTGTTTATCTTGCAGGCTTGGCAGTCGGTTATTACAAAGATAAGGATGATATCAAAGCAAATGTGTCCGTAGACCGCACCTTTAGCTCCACCATGCAAAACGAAGTACGCAATAAATTAGTCGCAGGCTGGCAAGAAGCCGTTAAGCGTTCCTTCGCATGGGAGAAGCCGCAATGACCATAGCAATTTACAGCAGAAAATCGCGCTTTACCGGAAAAGGCGACAGTATCGCAAATCAAATTGAGCTATGCAAGCAAAGAGCATTGCAATATGTAAGCCAAAAAAACATTTCTAAGCAGAACTACAAAATATTAACCTACGAGGACGAAGGCTTCTCAGGCAAAAACACCGCCCGCCCGGAATTTCAAAAAATGCTGGCGGCGATAAAAGCAAATGAAATAAGCTGTGTAGTTTGTTACAAACTCGACCGCATTAGCCGCAATGTAGGCGACTTTGCCCAAACATATGAAATGTTTGAAAAGTACAAGGTTGACTTCCTATGCGCCGGAGAAACATACGATACAACCACACCCGCAGGGCGAGCCATGATGGGAATGGTTTCTGTTTTCGCACAAATGGAGCGGGAAGTCACTGCCGAAAGAATCCGCGACAATATGCACCTTTTAGCGCGGTCGGGGAGATGGCTGGGTGGCCATACTCCTACGGGTTTTAAGTCACACAAAGAAGAGCATATTGACGCTGACGGAAAAACACGCTCGGCATTTAAACTTGTTCCTATGAAAAAGGAAATGGAATTAGTTGAGTTTATATACAAAAAATTTTCAGAGTTGCAATCTGTATCCGGGACAATGCGCTATCTTGTTACAAATAATATCAGCACAAAAAATGGAAACGATTTTACAAGCTTGGCTGTAAAAGAAATTTTGCGTAACCCCGTATATTGTATCGCGGGGCAAGAAGCCCTTACTTATTTTCTCGAAAAAGGCGCGGATATTTGTTTCGAAGAAAACGAGATGGACGACAAGCATGGTTTTATGCCATACAATAGAACCAGCAGCGGCAAGGATAAGCAAACCCGAAACGAAACAAAAGATTGGCTTATAGCAGTAGGTAAACACGACGGCATTATCCCAACAAAATCATGGGTAAAAATCCAAAAAATCTTAAACGCAAAGCGCGAAAAAGTAAAATCGGCAGTAAGAACACCATACAAATCGAAAGCATTATTGTCGGGGTTACTGGTTTGCGGGAAGTGCAACTCCGCCATGCGCCCGCACATACATACCAAGCGTAAAAATACAGAGGGTGTTATCCCCTACTACTACATATGCGAAATGAAAGAGCGGTCGTTGCGGATACGTTGTGATATGTGTAATGCCAACGGCGAAATGGTTGATAAAGCAATAATAGATACGCTAATGAAATACAAATACGCAGAATCTGCTATAAAAAAAAGCCTGCAAGAACTCAAGGAACGACTGGTTAATAAAAAAATATCCGAAAGCAACAAAGTCGGGCTCTTGGAATCGGAACTCGAAGCAAAACAAAAGCAAATAAACAAGCTGATTAACGCCTTGGGCGAAAACGGAGCGCAAGATACTTTTTTTGAGTTAACACGCCAAAAAGTAAATGAGCTTGGCGAGCAGTGCAATCAATTAAAAAATGAAATCGAAAAAGCCGCGTTAAACAACACAATTTACACCGATTACAAAAACCAAACACATAAAGACACTATGCAAACCGCTACCGTGGTAGAAAAGCGAGAGTTATTAAAATCAACTATCGAGCGCATAGTATGGGATGGAGAGCAGGTAAATATTTTTATATGTGAATAGGTTACCTTTTATCGGTGATAGCAAATGAAATCCTAATGCACATAAGAGCCATAAAAAAAACCACGGGAGACATTTACCTGCAAGACATAGTAGGCGTAGACCGTGAAGGCAACGAAGTACGAGTAGAAGACAAACTTGCCGACGAAAAAGAAGACATCTCCGACCAAGTAAGTGTAAAAATACAACTAAAAAAATTACGCGAGTCAGTATACAAAATACTATACGGGCGAGAAAAAACAGTAATAACAATGCGCTATGGCCTAGGCCCGGAAATGGAAGAAATGACCCAGCGAGAAATCGCAGGAGTGCTGGATATCAGTCGTAGCTATGTATCCCGCATAGAAAAAAAAGCCCTTGGCAAGCTCCGAAAGGAGATGGCCGAGGGCGTATGAAATCTTCAACTGGTGGTAAATTACCATCAGTTGATTTTTTTGTATCGCGGGACGATTAGATTAATCGCGCCTTTTTCGCATGTGATTTTCAGGGGCATTTTTGGGCCGGGTTCTCCGTCTACGTCTGTGTCTACGGGGTCGTTGCCCAGGTAGTTTATTTCTATGGAGGACTCGTGGAGGAATAGTACCCTTGGGTCGTCGAGGTGTTCGCCGGCCAGGATTTTTATTAGGATTCCTACGATATCCGGGATTGACATTGAGCGAAAGGCCAGGAAGTCGAGCAGGCCGTCGTTGATAGAGGCTATCGGGGATATATTGTTAAACCCGCCGCAGCAGCCGCTGTTTAGTACTAAAAATAACGAAAATTCGTCTTCGTACTCTGCTTGGGGCGTTAATATTTTTAGTTTTAGCGGCATTACATTTGGCAGTTGCCCAAGCCCTTTTACATAGTATGCGAGCTTGCCAAAGATGCTTTTTGTCAAATTGTCTATGGAATGCGACACATTTATAAAAAGCCCGCCGCCGCATACATTGTTAAAATATTGCCCGTTTGCGCAGCCCAGGTCGGCGGAGATTATTTTGCCGTTGGCAATTACCTCGGCGGCGGCGCGGGGGTCTTTTGGGATTTCTAAAAATGTGGCAAAGTCGTTTGCCGTGCCTGCGGGGATTATGCCAAGCGGGGTTTCTTTTTTGTGGTGCTTCATTGTGTTTATTGCCATGTTTATTGTTCCGTCGCCGCCGGATATTACAAGGGCGTGTTCGTCGGTTAGGGATTTTATTGCTTCTTCCATTGCGCGTTCTGTGGTTACGCGGATTATGCTTGTTAAATATCCCGCATCAAAAAAAATTTCCGCACACTGGTCTAAGACGTCCTTAAAACGTCTGTCACCGGAGTACGGATTATACAGCAAACGGATTGTTTTCATATTTGCACCTGTTTTTTTCTTAATATAACATTTTGCAAAACTCATTTCAAGGCTGGTCTTGCAGACTTTTTTGTGGCATACTTATTTAAAAGTAGGTGTAGACATGAATGAAAATATTTTAGAAATCATAAATACGCACCCGATAAATGCCGGCCAACTGCGAAAAGAACTTTCTAATATGAATATGGTGGATATCGGTGAGATTTTTGAGGATTTGACAAAGGAGCAGACGATACAGCTTTTTCGTTTGTTGCCTAAGGATATTGCGGCAAATGTATTTGCGTATATTGAGTCGGAAAAGCAACAGATAATTGTAGAAGCCCTTACGGACAATGAAGTAGGAAAAATTGTCGGAGGGCTTTTTGCCGATGATGCGGTAGATTTTATAGAAGAAATGCCCGCCAACGTGGTAAACCGCGTGTTAAAGAGCGTCACGGCAGAAAAACGTGCAACCATCAACCGTCTGCTGCAATATCCCGACGACAGCGTGGGCAGCATAATGACGACGGAGTACATGACGCTGCGCGAGGATTTTAACCTGATAGAAGCCTTTGCGGAAATCCGAAACAAAAAAATCAAAGGCCTGCACACCTGCTATGTTCTGCGAAGGGACAAGCTGCTTGTGGGGACAGTCTCACTAAAAATGCTGCTTTTGGCAAAGGAGCATGAGCGCGTAGGCGACATAATGCACCCTAATGTAATAAGTGCGCGCACCCTGGACGACCAAGAAAACGCCGCCCGTTTATTCCGCAAATACGACCTTCTTTCCCTGCCCGTGGTGGACAAGGAAGGCCGAATGGTAGGCATTATCACCGTAGACGACGCCGTAGAAATCGTAGAAGAAGAAACAACGGAGGACTTCGAAAAAATGGCGGCGATTTTGCCGTCGGAAGACCCTTACCTTAAAACGGGGGTTTTTGGACACGCGTTTAGGCGTGTGGGGTGGCTTCTTATTCTTATGCTTGCGGCAATTTTGACGGAGCTTATTATTTCCGGTGTGGAGGATGTGCTGGCTATCTTGCCCGCGCTTTCGCCATTTATTCCTATGCTTATGGGTACTGCGGGTAATGCAGGGTCGCAGACTTCTACGCTGATTATACGCAGCATGGCTTTGGATGAAATTCATTTTAGCGATATTTTAAAGGTTTGGTGGAGCGAGATACGGGTTGCGGTTTTGTGCGGGCTTGCGCTTGGGGTTGTAAATGCCGTGCGGGTGCTTGTGTTTAATCCCGACCAGGCTTTGCTTACCCTTGTGGTTACGCTTACGCTGCTTGCGGTGGTGCTGCTGTCCAAGAGCTTAGGCTGCCTGCTGCCGATGATTGCAAAAAGGCTAAAGCTCGACCCTGCCGTGCTTGCTATGCCGATTATTAAAACACTCGCAGACGTTGTTGCATTGCTTTTATACTTTGCAATAGCCGCCGCGTTGTTGCCGGAATTGAGGTAGAAATCCATGGATAAAAACATAATCGAGATTATTAACGAGAAGCAGTACGATGATTTGCTAATCCTTTTTGCGCACATGAATGCCGTGGATATCGCTGACGCGCTGGAGCATGTGGAAGAGGAACAGGCAATCGAGGTATTCCGTCTTTTGGATGATGACGAGAAGTTATCGGCCGATGTTTTCTCGTATCTTTCGCTGGAGCGGCAACGTCTTTTTGTGGAAGAGCTAACCGACATAGAGGTCGAGGAAATCATGGAAGACCTCTCGGTAGATGATATCGTAGACTTTATCGAAGACGTCCCTGACGACGTAGGAAAGCGCGTTTTGGAAAACGTAAGCACAGAAAAAAGCGAAATCGTAGACCGTATTTTGGACTATCCCGAGGATTCTGCGGGCAGTATTATGACGACGGAAATCGTAGAGTTGTCGGCGGATGCCACGGTAAAGGACGCGCTGCATACCATTCGAACGGCGGGGGTAGACAAGGAGACTATTTACACCTGCTATGTGGTGGACGAGGAGCGAAAGCTAATCGGTGTGGTTACGGCGGACACATTGCTTTACTCGCGGCTTTCCGAAAAGGTCGGTGAGTTGATGGATACAAATGTGATTTCTGCGGCGGCGAGCGACGACCGCGAGGTGCTGGCGGCGAGCTTTTCCAAATATGATTTGCTTGCCATGCCCGTGGTAAACAGAAGCGGCCAACTGGCGGGTATCGTAACCGTAGACGATATCATCCGCGTTATCACAGAAGAAGACACCGAGGACTTTGCAAAGCTCTCGGGTGTAAACCCCACCGACGTGCCGTATATGAAAACGGGTGTTTTTGGCCATGCAAAAAGCCGTATAATTTGGCTGTTGGCACTTATGCTTACGGCGGCGGTGGCGGGGATTGTTTTTTCCGTTTTCGAGGATTCGCTGGCGCAGATGGCTATTTTGGTGGCGTTTACGCCAATGCTAATGGGTACGGGCGGCAACGCGGGCGCACAGGCGTCCACCGTGGTAATCCGCGGTATGGCCTTGGGCGAAATCGTAAAATCCGATATATGGAAGCTAATATGGCGCGAAACAAGAATCGCGCTGCTTTGCAGTATCGTACTTGGTGTGGTTAATTTTGCAAGAATTGTAATTATGCACAACAATTTTACTTTGGCATGGGTCGTAACACTTAGCTTGGTGATTACGCTGGTGGTTTCCAATGCTATCGGCTGTATGTTACCGATTTTGGCCAAGATGGTAAAAATGGACCCGGCTGTTATGGCCGCGCCGTTGATTACGACGATTGTGGACTGTACCGCACTTGTTGTGTTTTTTATGATTGCAAGCATGGCGTTTGGACTATAGGAGGGGCTTATGTCAGAATTATTGAAGGATTGGTATAACCGCGATACGCTTACGGAATTTGCACTGATTGTAAAGGCAATACACCCGCCTTTTTTGGCAGAAGAATTTGTCGTAGATGTTTTGGCTGAAACCTGGCGGGAGCTGGAATTAAAGGCACGCGGACGAAAAATCGTTACCGTGCTGGGGCAGTTTTTGCCACAAGATTACCCAGCGGCGATTGAAATTCTAAAACAAATAGTAACACGTTATGACGGTAATGTAATTTTTTGTCTGCCGGATTTTGTGGAGGTTTATGGGCAGGATGTTGCACATTGGGATGTTTCCGTCGGGGCGATGGAGCTTTTTACGCAGTATGCCTCTGCGGAGTTTGCCGTGCGCCCGTTTATCATAAACCACGAAGACCGCATGATGGCACAAATGAACGAGTGGTCGAAAAACGAAAACGAGCATTTGCGCAGGCTTTCCAGCGAGGGCTGCCGCCCTGCTTTGCCGTGGGGTGTGGCATTAAAAAAATACAAGCTGGACCCCTCCCCTATTCTCCCGATTTTGGAGCGGCTAAAGCAAGACCCGTCGATGTATGTACGAAAAAGTGTTGCAAATAACCTAAACGACATCTCAAAAACCCATCCCGATTTGGTGACGAAAATCGCTAAGGAATGGCATGGCAAAAACGAGTTAACCGACTGGATAGTAAAGCACGGCTGTCGCACGCTTTTGAAAAAAGCCAACCGTGAGGTGCTTGCGATATTTGGTTTTGGCGATGCTGATGGTGTGGATGTATCGGGCTTTTCGCTTGGGGCGGACGCTGTTAGGATTGGCGGCGAGATGAGCTTTAATTTTACCGTAGCGGTGAAGGCAGAGACTAAGGTACGCTTGGAGTATGCGATAGATTTTGTGAAAGCAAACGGCAAACGTAACCGCAAGATTTTTCAGATTTCCGAGAGTGTGTTTAAAGGCAAGAAATCCTACGAAAAAAAGCACAGCTTTGCGGATTTAAGCACGCGTAAGCATTACCCCGGCTTGCATTCACTCACGCTTATCGTAAACGGCGCGGAACGCGGCACGCTTGATTTTACACTGAATACTTAAAGCGGATTTGCTCGACATCCGTTTCGATAACGGCTTCTGTGCCGAGGCTGATTGACACACCTTTAAGCAAATCCTGCTCGATAAAGCCCTTCGTAAATTTTACACGGGGGTTTTTGCATTTTATTAAAAGCTGCGGCAGGTGTGACGGTGCTGTGGGCGACGGGGCAAGGATAACCGAGCTAAACGGAGTGGCAGTGTTTACGCCCAGCAGCTTTGCGAGGGTTACGCGGTTGCCGTACTCTATTAGATTTTTTGTGGTTTTGTCGAGGATTATTTTGCCTGTAAATACACGCTTTGGTGTGGTTAGGGTTTTTATTAAAATTACGGTTAGGATTGCGAGGATTACCGCCGTGCCTATTGCGGGTATGTTTGTGCTTCTTTCGAAGTGGGCGTTTTTGTCGGTTGGTAGGATTTGAATTTGCGGTTTTTGTACATAGATGTGTGGGATTGGGTTTTCTTCGGCTATAGCTTGCGGGGCGGCTATCATCTCGTGGAAGAAGGCTTCTATTATTTGAGGGATGTCGGCGGCGTTGGCTGTCTCGAAGGATAGGCCGTTTGTAGCTTGGGCTATGCGGTTTATGTATTCAAGCGCAAGGTTTCCGTCAAAGTTTAGTCCTATCGTGTGGATTGGGATGTTGTTTTCATAGGCGGCTTGCTTTGCGGCGTAGACTTCTTGCTGGGCGGTTTCGTTTGTGCGTGTGCTTGCGGGGTTTACGTTCATGTTGCCGTCTGTTAGAAAGATTATTATGCCCTGACGGGCTTGGTCGGCTTGGGAGAGCAGCATTTCTACCGCTTTTGTTAGGCCTACGCCGTGGTCTGTCCAAGAGGCATAGGGCAGTCCGTTTATGAAGTTTTTCTTTTGCTCGCGGTTTATTTCCGAGAGTTCTATGTATGCTTCTACGTTTCCGGCGTAGGCAATTACCCCTACCCTGTCGCGGTTTTCTTCCAGCTTTTCTATGAATAAATTCATAGCGTCGCGGGATGTCCTTTGCGGGTCGGCCGTTCGCATACTGCGGCTTACGTCGAGTACGAGTACCGCATCTATCGGGATTAGCTCCTCTGCATAGGCTATGGTTGGCGCGAGCGTCGCAAAGATTAGCAACGCGAGAAAAAATGCTTTTTTCATATATATCCTCTCCTAATCAGCTATAAACACCACCCTCGCGCTCTCGGGCGTTAGCGGGTCGTTGCTGTAGCCGTCGCGAATTTTTACCGACGAAAAGCCCGCTTCTATTAGCAGGTTTGTGATGACTGTGGGTGAATAGGCGCGCTGGCGGTGCAGCTCTTCAAAAGGCTCTTCTTTCTCGGAGAAAAATGTTATGCGGTATTCGTTTATGCCTGTTTTTTCGTCGAAGTCATTTTGCCATTCGTAGCCTTCGCCGTCAATGCCGCTTCCTTCTAAAATTTTATTGCTAAACAGCTCCTTAAATTTATATTCAGTGTTCATGTCAAAAATGAAAACTCCGTCGGGGTTTAAAAAAAGCCGCACACGCTTAAATGCCGTGAGCAGGTCGTCTTCTTCCAATATATAGCTAAAGCCGTCGCATACGCTGATAGCCGCGTCCACCGTGCCGTATAGGTTAAGCTCCTGCATATCCTGCGCTAAAAATAGGATTTTTGCGTTTTGTTCGTAGGCCTTGCGGTTTGCCTCGGCAAGCATGTCCTCCGAGACGTCTACGCCTATGAGGTCGTAGCCCATGTCTGCGAGGAGCAGAGTTATATTGCCCGTACCGCAGGCCAGGTCGAGGACAAGGATTTCTGCACGGGGCTTTTTAAACCACTCCGCCAAAAACCCGTCTATGTACGCTGCCCATACCTCGTAGGGCGCGTCGTGCATTAGTGCGTCGTACATGCTTGCAAAGCCTTGGTACATTATGTTACCGCCTTTTCCATCTTCTTTTTGCGGCGGGCTAATATGCCGCCTATTCTGCCGCTTTCTTTTGCCGTTAGGCTTTTCCAGCCGGTGGCATTTACTTTTTCCAGCAGACCCAGCTCCTCGGCTATTTCCAGCTTCATTTTATCATTCATTTGCTTCACCTCGCTAGTAGTATTTCACTTTTTTGGGGAATTTAAACCGCACACCGAGTGCGGAAGGCACTTGCATAAAACTTACAATCATGCTAAACTTTTTATCAACAAAAAAAGCGCAACGACCGTTTAGTGTTGACAGACACTAAACGGCGAGTGTAGGGATTACACACATCACCTACAAACACAGGAAAACCTGCCATTGCAACAGGCATTATACACATTTTAGCTTTTTGCCGCAAGCATGGGCAAGGTGTGGTGTTGTTTATGTTGGGATACTCCTTTGTTTTAATACGTTAAATTTTGCGTGTAGGTGGTGACGGTGTCTTATTAACCGTCGTCCCTACGCGCTTTTTTTGTACTATTAAAACTAAGGAGCGACATTATGAAAAGCATTTTAGAGAAATTTGCCAACGAAAACATAGACCACGGTTTAAACTTTACCGAAAAAAAGTTAAACTATGAGAGTACAATAAAAACCATCCGCGACTGTGAAGAAAAATTACTATCCATGCTTGAAGGTGAGCAAAAGGAGCTTATGATAAAGTATTCGGAAGCCCGGTTTGAGGCTAATGCTATTTTAGATGTAGAAACATTTATCCATGGCTATCGCCTTGGTGTGTTGATGACAATGGAAGTATTTATGGACAAGAAAAACTCAGTTTAAAATCCACAATTCCTTCTATTGTCACGAGTGTCAAAATTTTTGCCAAGGTATGGTATCATGGTGATATATGAGGTGATTTATAGTGGTTAAGTTTTTTGTTTTGCTATGTGCTATTGTGATTTTTACATCATGCGGGTCGCGGCGGGATAATCGGGATGTGCAGGACGTACGCGAGCACGAGCCTAACGATATTGAAATTGTATTTGAAGAAACACCTGCCCCCGACCCGATAATCGAGCGTAAGGTTTATATCGCGCTGGGTGATTCTGTATCGGAGGGGTTTGGGATTTGGTCTTTGGCGGATAGGCATACTTCCGTTTTTTTCGAAATGTTGCGGGAGCAGGGTTTTGCTAATGAGTATGTAAATTTGGCGGTGAACGGATATACTACCGCAGATTTGCTTTCGCTTTTAAATTCGCTTAGCCCCGGTGAGCTTAGTAATTTCCAATATGCCCGCGTTATCACGCTTAATATCGGTGGCAATAACATCCTCGCGCCGCTTTGGGAGCATTTGCCCGACGCCGACTCGTTGCAGGGGATTATAAGCGAGACAACCGACTTTATAAGAGAGGCCTTTGGGCTTATGGGGGAAATAATGGACTTTGTGAGCGAATCACGGGAGCCGATAGCAAATATTTTGGATTTCGCAAACGAGGTTATCTACTTTGCGGAGAATTTTGGTGTACGCGATATCTTTAGGCTTAATGATATGATAGCCGCCGCGCCGCCTGTGATTGATGGCGCAATGGAAGTTTTTGCGGAAGTTGACGCTATGGAAGCCACCGTTACCGAGATGCTTGGTCGTACGTCCGAGTTGGAGATACTCGGCCTTTTCGCGTTGTTTTCAGGGGAGCTTCCGCCTTCGATGGAAAGGGATTTACATGCGGGTGTGCGTATTTTTACGAGAGAGTTTATCGAAATTTTAGAATGGCTGGAGGATAACGCGCCGTATGCCACTGTTATCGTAAATACAGTTTATAATCCGCTGCCATCGGATTTGCTGGGCATGTCGTTTGGTCTTTCGGACGAGTCCGAGCGGTTTATCCAAAGCCTAAACCGTGTCATATTAATGGAAAGCCAATCACGCGGTTTTATCGTCTCCGATATCTACGGCAGCCTTTCCAACAGACCCGATATGATGAATGCAAACTTTGATATAATCCACCCAAACCCGCAGGGACATTACGAAATCGCCAAGATTAATTTTTCGGATTTTATGCGGTATTGACTTTATATACCGTTCGGTATATAATTGCGCCATGGATGAAAAAAATACAAAGCAAATAATATTGGACGTAGCCCTTGGACTGTTTTCTGCCAAGGGCTACGAAGGCGTGGGAGTAAGCGAACTCACCGCCGCCGCCGAAATCACCAAGCCCACTCTGTACTATCACTTTGGTAGCAAGGAGGGGCTTTTTGACGCTGTTTGTAAGGAAAATTACGAACGGCTTAATAATGTTGCCGCAAAAAACTCCGTATACCACCCCAACCCGGAAAATTATCACGAGGACATCCATAAAACCCTATGCAATGTGGTACAGGCGTATTTTTCCTTCGCCCGCGAAAACGCGGCGTTTTACCGCTTAACAATGGCAAATTTGTACATGCCGCCTTCGTCTGCGATGTTTGAGGTGGCACAGAAATACCACTTTGAGCAATACGAAATCTTGGGCAAGATGTTTAGAGAAATGGCAAATTATCACGGCAATCTGATAGGAAAGGACAAGCATTTGGCATGGTTGTTAATCGGAGCGATAAATACATATATCGCTTATAACACTGAAAGCGACGAGAAAGAATTTGTACATCGGTTTATGCACGGAATATATTCTTAGCGAGGGGTTATAATTCACATGAAAAAACTCATAGGCAACGAAATCGTATATTTGCATTCTCCTAACATTAACGTGTGTTTTAAGGCGAGAATCGGCTGCAATTTTTCAAACACGGATTTTGAAAACGCAGCAAATGCGGTGGAGCATAGACATCCGATATTAAAAAGCGTCGTAAAAACCGACGCGGAAGGCCAACGATATTATGAATACGGCGGCGGAATATCACTCCAATTTTACACGGCAGAAGAAACGGATTGGCAAGCATGGTATGCAAAAGCAGACAATACCCCGTTTAATTTCGAGAGTGAATCCTTCATCAAAATTGCCGTAATTAGGGGTGAGGGTTATTCGGATATTGTTTTTCTGGGGCATCATATTTTGGGTGACGGTATCGGGTATCTAAATTTAATGCGCGATTTTTTTTGCGCGTTGGATGGCAAATTGGACGACAAGGTTTTGGAGCTTCCTGCGAAAAATAATTTAAAAAAGAAGGGCGGCGGATTTTTGCTAAAGCTTTTTGCCGCGCATTTTAACAGGCAGTGGAATAAGAGCAAAAAGATTTTTACACATCAGGAATATGTAGATTTTTTTGCAAAATATCGTGAGCAAAACCCGTCGGGGATTTATCTTGCCGAAACAGAAAAGGATTTTTTGCCACGGCTAAAGGCAGATTGCAAAACGCGTGGGGTGACTGTAAACGAAGCTGTCATCACAGCGTTTGCACACGCAGTACAAGCGCGTAACGAGGATAAAATGCTCCGCGTAGGTTGTGCCGCGAGCATAAGAGACGAGTTTGAAATCCCCACGCCAAATCATATGGGAAACTATGTAACGGGGATTTCCATAGACGTCGAAAATGCCGACGATATCCCCTCCAAGCTTCGCGAAAAATTTAACGACCCTAAAAAGCGATATCTGGTAATAAACTTCCTAGACAGGATGGAAAAATCACTCATAGAATCGGTTATGTATGCGGGGTACGGGGACTATGACAACCCTGTTTCCAAGAAATTAGCCGCAATGCTCCACGAGCAGCATGGAAAATCCTTTGGAGTTTCTAACCTTGGGGTACAGGATTTTAATGGTTTTTCATTTGATGTTAGTGATGTTTGGTTTGTTAACCCCGCATTTCCGCAAAATTTTTTAACCGTAGGGCTTATCACGGTAAACGGTGTAATGAAATTTTGTCTGCGGTACTCGGGAATGAGTGAAACGCAAATTGTGAATATATACAATAAATTTATGGGAATAATATAGCAAACATGCACAAGGATGATTGCTATGGCAGAAAAATTTATCGTAACCCCATGCGGCGCGTTGCGCGGGAGCATAGAAATCGGTGGGGCTAAAAATGCGGTGCTACCCGTGTTGGCGGCCGCGCTTTTGACGGAGCAGCCGTGTACGTTGCAAAACGTGCCGTCGCTTAGCGATGTGGAATCCATGCGCGTTCTCATAGAATCGCTGGGCGCGAAAACCCGCGCCGCAGGCGAAAAAGGCTCAATAACCATCGACGCGAGCGACGTTACCTCATTGGAGGCTTCTTATGAGCTGGTGGGTAAGCTGCGTGCGTCTTTTTTGGTTATGGGGCCGCTGCTTGCGCGGTTTGGGCAGGCTAAGGTTCCGCTTCCCGGTGGGTGTGCTATCGGCTCGCGGCCTGTTGACCTTCACCTCAAGGGCTTTGCGGCGTTGGGTGCGGATATTGACCATTCTCATGGATTTGTGACGGCCACGGCAAATACGCTAAAGGGCGCGAAAATATATCTCGACTTCCCAAGCGTGGGTGCGACGGAAAACATTATGATGGCTGCCGTCCTCGCAGAAGGACAGACCGTCTTGGAAAACTGCGCAATCGAGCCGGAAATCGTAGACCTCGCCAACTTCCTAAACAGCATAGGCGGCAAAATCCGCGGCGCGGGAACGGACACCATAAAAATAGAAGGCGTCCCCCGCCTTCATTCTCAAAATATCAAGCACAGCATAATCCCCGACCGTATAGAGGCGGGTACATTTATGGTGGCGGCGGCCATCACACGCGGCGACGTGACGCTCACAAACGTCCTTGCCGACCACGTAAAGCCCGTGACGGCCAAGCTAAAAGAAGTAAATGTTTCCGTAGAAGAAAGCGACGACGGCATACGTGTATTTTGCGATACCGACACAAAAGCCGCCGACCTAAAGACGCTCCCCTACCCCGGCTTTCCGACGGATATGCAGGCGCAGTTTATGAGCTTGCTCGCCACTGCCGGCGGCACAAGCGTAATCACCGAGACGGTATTCGAAAACCGCTTTATGCAGGTGGGAGAATTAAAACGTATGGGCGCGGAAATTAAAATAGAAAGCCGCAGCGCAATAATCGAAGGCGTAAAAAACCTAACAGGCACACAGGTAGCCGCCAGCGACCTGCGTGCAGGTGCGGCATTAGTCCTCGCCGCCCTGCGCGCAGAGGGTATCACAGAAATCACGGGTATCCACCACATAGACCGCGGCTACGACCGCCTAGACCTACAGCTAAACCAACTGGGTGCTGATATTAAGCGGATAATAGAATAATTCGTTCACGCTCGATTTCTCTTGCAATAATCTATAAACAAGAGTACACCTGCAACTACAACTATTATCGAAAAAGACATTGCATCCCAGACATCAAACATCGGCTCTCCGGTTATCCTCGAAAGTATTAGGTTTATCAGCAAAGACACCGGTATAGCCAACAATAGCGAAACGGCAGACGCTATCAGTTTTTTCGATTTAAGCACCTTAAACACTACGAATACAGTCCACATAAAAACAATGGCAACCACAGACATCCTGATGCCAATGGGTAAAATCTGAGCATCTATTAAGGAATTTTGAACAATTAAATAAGGTATAATCAAAGCACTTAACACTATCAATGAGCCGGTGATTCCTTTTACGCCGTACTTAATGACAGGGAAAAATGAACACCATGCAAATACTATCGCGCTTATTGGTATCAACGACCATGTGAATGAATTTGATATTGCCAAATCAACGATTGAACACACAATAATACCGAGCAGAAGCATTATTGAGAAAGCTATTGCAAAGATGTTTTGAAATGATTGGGTTTTAAACCCTGCGGCTTTGTCGGCATACTTTAGAGCGTTGACAACACCTACTTCGACACTTACTGCTTCTGTACCTATTCTCTCACCGTTTAATAACTCGTTTGTCGTAATGCTGAAAATATCTGCTATGGGTGATAAAAGTGAAATGTCCGGACAACTCAAGCCACGTTCCCATTTCGATACCGCCTTGTCGCTAATATTTAGCTTTGCAGCCAAATCTTTTTGTGTCATCTGATTTGATTTCCGCAATTCCGAAATAAATTTCCCCATTTTTTCAATATCCATTATAAACCCCTTCCGACTGATTAAATATATCATCATTTTATAGTCCAACATTATAATAAACAAGAAGCTGGTGGTAGATTTAAGGAAGTAAACCAGCGGTAGAAGGAATAACCCGCAGCTCATTTATAGGTTTTGTTACGTTTTGTCTGCTTGTGAATATTTCCGTTTCTATTGCCAAAAATTTGCCGCTGATATGTTCTTTGAATATTTCGGCGGCGTTTTCTATTTGGCTTTCTTCGTTTTGAATGCAGTGGTATCTTCCCGCCGGGGTGATTATTGTGTTTTCTGTTTTTTCGGGGACTTCTATGAAGATACTGTACATATTGTCTTGCCACAGTGTGCCGTACTCGTACATGCCGTAGTCGTCTTCTGCGTATGGGATGTTGTCCCATGAGGATGTCAGCATTTCGAAGAAATTTGCCTCTTGCAAAGAATCCCCGCAGGGCATTGTGTGAAAAATTTGCGCGGGCAGGTCGCGGGTGTATATTTGGCCGATTTTGTGCTGCTCTGCCAAATCCATCTCATGCTCTACTATGTCAAGCAAACTTAATCCTTTTTGCAGTAATTTTAATTTTACCTCCGCTGCAAAGCGGCATTTTTTGAAAAATTCTCTGATATCCATTATGCCGTCGGCGTCTGTAAATTTTGCCATCTCCGACAGTGGCAAGTCCATTGCTATGCAAAACATTATCATTTCTACGAGGCGTGTTTGGTCGAGTGTGTAGTATCTGTAGCCTGTCTCGGGCGATACATGGGCGGGTTTTAGCACGTTAATCCGCTCGTAGTAGCGCAGTGATTTTATCCCCACGCCCGTTAATTTTGACAGCTCACCGATGGAAAGCAACTTTTTTTTATTTTTCATAAAAACCCCCTTGACTCTCCCATTATGGTATACATTATAATCGCCATTGTCAAGAGCGGTCAATACGAATCGGCTAAGACATCACGGACAAGGGGGTTACGCTAATGGAAAACTTCTTTAACATACGTGCAGAAAAACAAAGCCATATTATCAATGCCGCGCTTTCTGTATTTGGCAAGCAGGGGTATCGTAAGGCTTCGCTATCCGATATCGCGCAGAGCGCAGGCATTACAAAGGGCATGATTACTTATTATTTCGGCAGCAAAAAAAATCTTTACCTTTATTTGCTTAGTGTAATACATGAGAAGCTTACCAAAGAAATAAATGAAAAACTCCCGCCCGATATCACTGATTTTTTTGAAAAAATTAAAATCGCGGTGGAAATTCAGGTGGAAGCCATAAAAAAACATCCCGGGCTTATCAGCTTTGTAAATAGCATGACAAGCGAAAGAGACCCCGACATAGCCACAGAAATAGAGCAAAGCTTTATAGAAGACTACAATCGTTTAAACGAAATTGTATTTTCTGAAATAGGAACAAACCCGCTGTACAAATTTGTCTTTTGGGCATCAAGCGGCTTTACAGAAGAACTCTACGCCACAAATGGCGAAGAATCACAAATTGACGAGCTTGCAACATCCTTTTACGACTGCTTGGACATGATAAAAAAGAGGTAGAGATATGAATAAATTTTTGGAGTACCTAAAGCCGTACAGCGGTATGTTGTTTGCGGTGTTGATTTTCCTTGCCGTGGAGGCCTATATCGCGCTGATATTGCCGGGTTTTATGGCGGATATCGTCAATGACGGCGTTTTGCCGGGGCATTTGCCTGTGATTTGGCGCAATGGGTTGATTATGCTTGGGCTTACTTTTCTTAGCGTGTTTTTTGCGATTATTACAGGCTTTTTTACGGCGCGTACGGCCATAGGCGTGTCTAACGACCTGCGTGAAGCAGTTTATGAAAAGGTGCTTAGTTTTTCTGAGGCGGAGATTAGCCGTTTTAATACATCGTCGCTGATTACGCGGACTACAAACGATATTATGCAGGTGCAAAATACGCTTATGATGGCGATTAGGCTGCTAATTTATTCTCCGATTATTGCTGTCGGCGGCATTATACGCGGGCTGGAGCGCAGCACAGATTTGGCCTGGATTGTTTTGGCGGCCACGATAATTATGCTCGCGCTTATGGGGGTTTTGTTTTTTGTCGCGCTGCCTAAGTATAAAAAGTGGCAGGATTTGATAGACCGTGTAAACCAGGTTTCTCGAGAGAATTTGAGCGGGATTTTGGTAGTACGGGCGTTTTCCACACAGGGCTTTGAAAAGGGGCGGTTTGCGAAAGCCAACCAAGACCTCGCCCATACCGAGCGTTTTGTTAACCAAACCTTTGCGTTTATGACACCGATAATTTCGCTGGTTTTAAATTTGACTACCGCGCTTATTGTTTGGGTGGGTGCGCAGCAGGTGTCGGCTTTCCGCGCCGATGTCGGTGATATTTTTGCATTTTTGCAATACGGCATGTTGATTATATTTTCCTTTCTTATGATTTCCATGATGTTTATTTTTGTGCCACGCGCCGTGGTTAGCATGGGACGTATTAATGAAGTTTTGCAAACCGAGGGCTGTATCGCTTACAAAAAAGACCCAACCCCCTTCCCCGATAATTTTGTCGGCACGGTGGAATTTAGGGACGTGACCTTCAAATACCCCGACGCGCAAGAAGACGACGAAAACGTGCTGGAAAACATCTCATTCACCGCCCGCCCGGGCGAAACCACCGCCATCATAGGCGCGACGGGCGAAGGAAAAACCACGATTTTCAAATTACTGCTCCGATTCTTTGACGTAACAAGCGGCGGCATTTACGTCGGCGGCGTAGACATTCGCGACGCCCACAAGGAAGAACTCCACCACAAAATCGGCTATGTAGCACAAAAAGCCTCGCTTTTTACAGGCACAATCCACTCCAATCTTCTATACGCAGACAAAGACGCAACGGAAGAAAAAATAAAAACCGCCGTAGAAATCTCGCAGTCCGAGGCATTTATCGCCTCCAAGCCCGAGGGCTACGACGCAAACGTAGCGCAGGGCGGGTCTAACTTCTCGGGAGGGCAACGGCAGCGGCTTTCTATTGCGCGGGCATTGGTCAAGGACGCGCCGATTAATTTGTTTGATGATAGCTTTTCTGCATTGGACGTTAAAACCGACGCGCTTCTTCGCGCCGCGCTCAAGGAAAAAATGGGCGATAAAACTACGATTGTGATAGCGCAGCGAGTTTCTTCCATCATGGACGCAGACCAAATTTTAGTCCTCGACCATGGCAAAATCGCAGGTATAGGCAATCATCGCAACCTAATGAAAACCTGCGACATATACAAAGAAATAGCGGCTTCCCAACTATCGGAAGATGAAATCAACCCATCGCGCTAAGCGCGATGCCGCGGGAGCGGGAGCGAAACGGGCTTTGCCCGTGTAGCGAGGGGGCTTGGGGGCGTAGCCCCCATTAATAATGAGGAGGTGGCGAAGGCATGAACGAACACGAACACAAGCAAGAGCGCGACGATAGCGGCGCGGATATGATGGGCTTTGGCGGCCAAGGCGTAGCAGAAAAAGCCAAAGACCCCTCCAAAACAATCCGAAAGCTAATCACCCACCTCGCCCCGCAGCGGGTAGCCCTCATGGTGGTAACAATCCTCGCGATAGTATCCACGGTTTTTGCGGTAATAGGTCCACGTGTTATGGGGCGCGTCACAACAACGCTCGTTGACGGAATCGTAGCGCACTGGATGGGTACGGGTTTGCTGACGGATTTCCGACGCATGGGCAACCTCACGATGATTTTGATAATACTGTATATCGTAAGCGCGCTTTGCAACTTCTTCCAAGAGCTAATCATGGCGCGGCTTTCCGTAAAAGTTACCTACGAGCTGCGCGAGAAGATTTCCGAAAAAATGCACAAGCTTCCTATTAACTACTACGATACACGTTCGCAGGGCGAAGTCCTTTCCCGCATGACAAACGACGTGGATATGATTAGCCAAACCCTTAGTACAAACCTTACGCAGTTGATTTCTGCGGCTACTACCATCGTCGGTACGCTGGTGATGATGCTTTCGATTAGCATTACAATGACTGCGGCGGCATTGGTCGTAATTCCGATTTCCATGGGGATTATGATGATGGTGCTTAACAAATCCCATGTATTTTTCAGCAAGCAACAAGAAGCCCTGGGCAAGCTTAACGGCATAGTAGAAGAAACATACGGCTCCCACAATGTAGTACGCGCCTACAACGGCGAGCAGGACGCACTCACAAAGTTTAAAACCGCAAACAAGGACGTACGCTCGGCGGGTTGGAAGGCGCAGTTTATGCAAAACATAGTAGAGCCGATTTTTGGGCTGGTGGGCAACCTTGGCTATGTGTTGGTTACGGTAATGGGCGGATGGCTCGTGGTACAACGCGCCATCACCATCGGTGACGTACAGGCGTTTATCCAGTACATCCAAACCTTTACCCAGCCTTTGGCAGAAATCGGCGTGGCGGGCAATATGCTGCAAGGCACGGTAGCCGCCGCCGAGCGCGTGTTCGAATTCCTCGAAGAAGAGGAAGAAGTCCCCGACCCCGTCACCTCTGCCCACAAAGATAAATACGAAGGCCGCGTAAGCTTCCAAAACGTACGCTTCGGCTACAACCCAGACAAAATTATTTTGCACGACTTCTCAAAGGAAGTTAAATCGGGGCAAAAAATCGCCATCGTCGGCCCTACGGGCGCGGGTAAAACTACGGTTGTTAAGCTGCTCATGCGCTTCTACGAGCTAAACGGTGGCAAAATTTTGATAGACGGTATAGATTCCACGGAATTTTCACGAGCCGAGCTACGGCAAATCTTCGGCATGGTGTTACAAGACACATGGCTGTACAACGCCACGATAATGGAAAACATCCGCTACGGCTCACCAAACGCCACCGACGAAGAAGTAATCGCAGCAGCAAAAGCCGCCCACTGCCATAAATTCATACGCTCGTTGCCGGGTGGGTACAATATGATTCTTAATGAGGAAGCGTCTAATATTTCGCAGGGGCAAAAGCAGCTATTTACCATAGCCCGAGTAATCCTAAAAAATCCCGCGATTCTTATACTCGACGAGGCGACGTCTTCCATTGACACCCGCACCGAGGTGCTAATCCAAGGCGCGATGAAAGAGCTAATGCGAGGCCGCACATCCTTTGTAATCGCACACCGCCTATCCACAATAAAAGACGCCGACGTCATCTTTGTAATGAAGGAAGGCGACATAATAGAGCAAGGCAGCCACCAAAATTTATTAGAGCAAAAAGGCTTTTACGCGGACTTATACAACTCGCAGTTCGCAGCATAACAAAAACGCGCAAAGCGCGCCCCGGAGGCAAAGCCGAGGAAGCGGAAACGGGCTTTGCCCGTTGTAGCGGCGGGGTAGTAGGGGCAGAGCTCCTACTTAGAAAGGAAGCAGCATGAAAAAATTTATAATTATCTTGGTAATCACCCTGCTACTTGCAGGGGGTGCAGCAACAGGAATATACTTTATATGGCGAAGCACGGGCTATCTAACCACCGACAACGCCCGCGTAACCACGACGCTGGTAGGAATAGCACCAAACATCCCCGGCACGCTGGAACGCTTTACATTATACGAAGGCCGCTACGTAGCCGAAAACGAAATAATAGGCTGGGTAGAAAACGGCGAAACAATGCGCGCCCCCTTCGACGGAATCGTCCTGCACACAAACGCACGCCAAGACCAGCAGGTATCGCCCATGGATAACCTCGCCGTGATAGGCGACATAAACAACATCCACATACAGGCCAATATCGAAGAAACCGACATCGGGCGGCTTCACCGTGGCCAGCGAGTTTATGTTACGATAGACCCCTTCGGCAATCGGCAATTTACGGGCTACATCTCAGAAATCGCCCGCATAACCGGCGCAGAGCTTACAGGCCAAGCGATGTTTTTTAACACAGGCGGGACATTCACACGTGTCACGCACCTCATCCCGATAGAAATTACCCTACACGACGACATAATCCTCGATAATTTCATAGGAGTTAATGCGCGGGTGAGGATTCCGCTACGATAACAGAACGACCCAAAAGCGTTACTTTTCTGCTTGTGGTGTTTTGGCGCAAAGCGGAAAAGTAACGCTCCTCAACCCCGGCAAAGCCGGTAAAATCAAACAATTCGGAGGAATTTCCCATGAAAAAAATATTTTGCATAATTGGCATTATTTGCCTGTCAATTCTACTCGCCGCCTGCTCATCAAACGATGCCCTACCGGCAGCCACCACCTTCTCGGAAGGCCGCGCAACACCCCCCACAACCCCCGACACCCTAACCGTACGCGGCGTGGTAGAAAGCGTAGAAAGCCGAAACATCTACTCCACCCTCGGCTTTCTAACCGAGCGCGTATACGTAGAGGTAGGTGACGTCGTCACAGCAGGCCAAACCCTTGCCACCCTCGACACCGAAGACCTAACCCTAATGATAGCGCAGCAAAAAGTAGAACTGGAGCTAATCCGCCAAATGGCAGAAATACTACCCCCGCAACGCCAAGCAGAGCTTGAAACAATCCGCCAAACCGCAGTACTCGCCCCACGGCAACAGCGAGCCGAGCTAAACGTAGCCCGCCAAAGCAACGCAAACATGCTGGAGCAAACCAGGCGCATGTACACCGAGGCCGCCGCAAACTTAGAAAACAACACAAACATGCACATTATAAGCGCGGAAGCAGCCCTTACAGCCGCCGAGATAAACCTAACAAACACCCGCCGCAGCTACGACATAGCCCGCGCCGACTACGAGGCCGACAACAACCCCCACGTAACAGCGGCAGAAAGCCTGTTAACAAGCGCACGCCTACAGTTACAAACCCTACAAACCGACCACACCCGCGCCGAGCGTCTGTACGAAGCAGGCGGAATCTCCCGCAACGACCTACGCCAACTGCAAACCGCCCTCACCCACGCCCAAAACGCCTACAACGACGCCGAAACAAACCTTAAAAACGCCCGCGACATGCAAAGCCGTACTTTGGAGCAACTGGAGCTTGCCCTATACGCGGCTATCTCCACCCACCGCGACGCAGAAGCCATACTCACCACCACCCGCCTCGCCGCCGCCCAAGAGCTTGACCTACTGCGCGGCAACCTAACCACAGCAGAAATCGCCGCAAACATGGAGCCGATGGAAATAGCGGTAAACATGTCCGCCATGGAAATCGCAACAAACCTAACAGCCATGGAAAACGCAATCGCCCTGGAGCTAAAAGAGCTAACAGCCTCCGTAGAGCGCGCAGAAATCGCCTTACAGCTAATGGAACGCCAGCTCACCGATTCCGTAATAACCTCACCCATAAGCGGCACGGTAACGGCAGTAATAGCCCGCGAAGGCGCGACAGGTATGGGACTGATGTTCGTAGTAGAAGACACAGAAAATCTCCGCATAATCACCGGCTTCCGCGAGTACGACATTCCGCTGCTCACCCAAGGCATGGAAGTCACCGTAACCGCCGAAGGCAACAACACCCACACAGGCACAATCCGCAGAATAAGCCCCGCCGCAAACCTGCACTCACCCATAGTGGAATTCGAAGTAGAAATAGAAATCCCAGCACAAACAAACCTACGCATAGGCATGAATACCCGCATAGACGTAAATATAGGAGGTATGTAAAAATGAAACTTCTAATCGCTATTATCGCAACCATCATAAGCTCAACAGCAATATTCGCAGCCGACTTCGCATACGAGCCACCCCACGAATCCGACAACGCCCTACTAGTCCGTATTGCGGAGCTGGAAGCACAACTCGCGGCACTAACCGCAGCATTATCCGCCCCCACCCATGTAGACCACGCATCCATACAACGCCAACGCCAAGAAGCAATTCTGCTGGAGCGATTCATGTTCCAAGCAAAATACTACGGCGTATGCCTAACAATAGCCCACAACGACCTGCTAACCCAACAGCACGCACTAACCAAACGCCAACTCCAACTGGAAAACATCCGCTACGAGCTTGGCCTATCCACCCAAAACAACATAAACGACATTACCGCCGCACTAAACAACCTAGCCAACCAAATAGAAGCAAACAACCAAACAATCCAAAGCCAGCGTCAGCTAATAGAAACCCGCCGCGGCCGCGAAGGCTACGAGTTTATCGGCAATTTCCGGATTCCCGCACGCACTGCCGCCACTATCCGCAATCCCCAAGCCCTTCGCGAAAATCTAATAAGCAACAACACCGCCCTATACACCCTAAACAGCCACATAAACCAAGCAGCATGGCACGGCGTTAGCTGGCAAGAAATCCGCCTGATGGAAGACCAACGCGACCTACTAACCCGCCAACTGGAAATCACCGCCCTAACCGCCTGGAACAATTACCAATCCGCCCGCACCGCCCAAGCCCTGGCTCACGAAAACCGCCCCCTACTCCAAACCCGCCAAACATTGGTAGAAGAAATGTACGAGTTGGGCGAAATAAGCCAAATAGAAAAACTACAACTAACCTTAGCCATCCAAGCCGAAAAATTTCAAGCAGACCAAGCCGCCATATCCCTAGCCTTGGCCATCGCAGAAATCAATTTTATGAGCCGTGGTATAGCATAGATTTTATGCCGGGGTTTTATTTCTTGTAAAAACAAAAAAAACGTGCTATTGTTTGACAAATTTAAAAGATGTCAAAGGGGCGGGCATACAGATGTTAAACATCCAAGATTACAATACGGGTATGATATATACGGAGGTAAAAAACTGTATAGATTGCAGCAAATGTATACACGAGTGTCCTGTACTAAAATCCAACGTCTCCGTGCCGGAAGACGGCGGATACAAGGTATGCGTTGACGAAAAGGAGTGCATTTTGTGCGGCCGCTGTATAGACACATGCAGTCACGACGTACGCCATTACAAGGATGATTTCGACGCTTTTTTGACGGATTTGCAAAACGGTAAAAAGTTTACCATGCTGGTCGCACCTGCATTTCATTTGATTTATCCCGACGAGTATCTTCGTATTATGGGGTATTTAAAGAGCCTTGGTGTGGTTAATTTTTATCCCGTGAGCTTTGGTGCGGATATTGCAGTTTGGGGCTATTTGAAATACATAGAAAGCTGCGACGTCGAGGGGCTTATTTCGCAGCCATGCCCTTCCGTTGTAAACTACGTCGAAAAACACCTCCCGCAGCTTGTGCCTAATCTAATACCTGTACAAAGCCCCATGATGTGTACTGCCATCTACCTAAAAAAATACAAAAAAATACAAGAAGACCTCGTTTTTTTAAGCCCCTGTGTGGCAAAAAAACTGGAGATAGAATCTAAGCGCGGGCTTGGGCTGGTACAACACAACATTACATTTAAAAGCCTGATAAATCACATTAAATCAAAAAACATAGACATAAGCACGTATCCACAAGCAAAAGAAGAAATCGACTACGGGCTTGGCTCTGTTTTGCCAAGCCCCGGCGGTTTGATGGAAAACATAAAATATTACACTCGCCCACAGTCGGCCATTGTGCAGGTAGAGGGCGAAACAAAAGCATATAAATACCTGCGAGAGTACGCTGCGCGGCAAAGCTCGGAGCATATACCCATACTCGTGGATATTTTAAATTGCAGCAAGGGCTGCTGCTACGGCACAGGCGTAGAAAACAGGAACGACAGCTTGGGTGACAAAACCGCCCACGCTATTTTTAACATGCAAAAAAACAAGCAAGTACGGGAGCTTCGTCCGGAAGAGCGTATTGAGATTTTAAACGTAAAGTTCAAAAATTTGAAGCTGCAAGATTTTATTTGCGAATACGATACAAACGCCGCCTGCGTCACCACACCCGTCCCGGAAGAAGAAATAGAGCAAATCCTGACACAACGCCTGCTAAAGCTCTCGGACATCGACCAACATGTAGACTGCGCGGCCTGCGGGTATCTCACATGCCGCCAAATGGCGGAGGCCATAGCATTGGGCATAAACCGCCACGATAACTGTGTGTACTATGTAAAAAATTCTTTGGCGGATACTTTGGAAAAATTGCGGCATACAGAAAAAATGACACGCGAGCGTTTACAGTCCATGCTGGATTCGTCGCCGCTTTTATGCGCGGTGCTGGACGAAAATGCACAGGTGCTTGAGGTAAACAAGGCCGCCAACAAATTATTTGGCCCGAGTGGCGTGGAGCTTTATAAAAACAGATTTTTTGATATTTGTCCGCCAAACCAGCCATGCGGCACACCCACACGAAAAAAAGTGCTTAGCCTTATAGAGCCTATGTTAAAGTACGGCAGCCTGCACCTGGAGTGGATGCACCAAACCCCGGAAGGTGAGCCTATCCCCTGCGAGGTGTTTTTAAAGCGTATTTCGCTAAGCGACAAAACCGTCGCGTTTGCCTATGTGCGCGATTTACGCAAGCAAAAGCAAATGATGGATGAGCTGGAAGCCGCGATTAACCAAGCCAAAGCCGTAGAGCTGGTAGAAGAAAGCAACCGCGCAAAAACTCGTTTTCTCGCACGCATGAGCCACGAAATCCGCACACCCATCACCGCAATGCTTGGTATTTCGGAAATTCAATTGCAAAATCCAAGCCTTCCCCCGCTGATAGAAGAATCTTTTTCTAAAATTTTTAGTTCCGCAAATCTTTTGCTTGGTATCGTAAACGATATCCTCGACCTTTCCAAAATAGAAGCAGGCAAAATGGGGCTTTTGCAAAGCGAGTACGATTTGGCAAGCATAATCAACGATGTCGCGCAGCTTCACCTTGCAACCCTGGAAAATGACAAAATAAAATTCCGTTTAAAAATCGACGAAAATCTGCCCGCTTATCTAATCGGTGACGCGCTTAGAATAGAACAAATTTTAAATAACCTACTCTCCAATGCGTTTAAATACACGGAGCGGGGCGAGGTAAAATTGTCTATTTCCTGCAAAAAAAAGAAGAAGGATACAATAATTGTTTTAACCATAAGCGACACAGGCATGGGCATGACACCCGAGCAGGTTAGCGAAATTTACAACGAGTACACACGCTTCCATGATGACGAAAACCGCCATATCAGCGGCGCGGGGCTTGGTATGCCCATAGTGTACAGCCTTGCGTCCTTGATGAACGCAAAGCTGAAAATAAAAAGCAAACCGGGCAAAGGTACAACAGTATCCATAGAAATACCACAAAAAGTCGTAGGTGACAGCGTGTTGGGTGCGGCTACGGCGCGTAGCCTGCAAAATTTCCAAGAATGCATAGTTGTAAAAAAGAGAACCTTTACTCCCACCCCAATGCCCTACGGCAAGGTGCTTGTTGTAGACGATGTGGAAGCAAATCTGTATGTAATATGCGGCCTGCTCGCCTTCTACGACCTAAAAGTAGAAACATGCGTAGACGGCTTTGAGGCTCTCAAAAAAATAGAAAAAGGCAATGTATACGACGTAGTATTTATGGACCACATGATGCCGGGCATAAACGGAACGGACACCATGCGCAAAATGCGCGAAATCGGCTACACACACCCCGTAATAGCCCTTACCGCAAATGCCTTGATAGGCGAGTCAGAAAAATTTATTAAAAGCGGATTTGACGCATTTATTTCAAAACCGATTAACACAAAGCATTTAAACAGCGCACTGGTTAAATATATAAGGGATAAACAGCCCGCGCATGTCATAAAAGAGGCAGAAAAAACAAAACAAAATAACGATATCCATGATTTCCAAAGCAATGCGGAGGTACAAATCAAACTACGCTCCGATTTTGCGCGTGAGCATAAAAACACGGCCACCGTCATAAGAGAGGCATTGGATAATAATGATATCTCCACCGCACTCCACACGACGCATAACCTAAAAAGCCTGGCGGGTATCATAAACGAAAAAGACCTTTCCCGCGCTTCGGAGCATATGGAGCAGCTACTAAAAGCAGGCGAAAAACCAACCCACGAGCAGCTATCCATGCTGGAGCATAGACTAAAAATCGTGCTGGACAAAATCAGCTCGGCTATACTATATCAACATCCGTCGGGCGGCATTTCTGATATGGAAAAAATCCGCGAGGTGTTCGGCAGGCTTCTTCCGCTGCTGGAATCACGCAATTCCGACAGCCAAAACCTAATCCCCGAGCTAAAAGAAATCCCGGAGACCGCCGTACTAATACGCCAAATAGAAAATTTTGCCCTAAAAGAAGCCGCAAAAACCCTGCTCGTTTTAAAGGATGTAATGGAAATCTAATGGATATTTACATGCTATGGCTTTCCTCGATGATGGGGATTGTGGACTCGCGTAAGCTTAATCTTATTTTGGATATCTACGGCACGGCACGTGATGCGTTTAATGATAAAAACATAGCGCGTACCGCGTCGCTTTCCGCGCAGGCAGAGAGGCATTTTTCCGCGTCACAAAGCCTGCACTACATAGACGGTCTATTACAAAGCCTCGAGGCACAGGGCATTGCTTATTTTTCACGTGAGCATGAGCGTTTTCCCGAGTTGTTAACAGAAATCCCCGACCCACCCGTGGGTATATTTTTTATAGGAACGCTGCCCGCCGACGATACGTACAAGGTTGCGGTTATCGGCTCACGAAAATGCTCGGAGTACGGGCTGCTGGCGGCGCGGATTTTGGCAAAGCCCCTTGCACAAGCGGGTGTGGTAATCGTAAGCGGCATGGCTCGCGGCGTAGACAGCATGGCGCACCGCGGCGCGTTACAAGGCGGCGGAAAAACCATCGCCGTACTCGGCTGCGGCGTAGACATCTGCTACCCTGCGGAAAATAGGGAGCTTCGCGAGCAAATCATAAATAACGGCTGCGTCATCTCCGAGTATCCGCCGGGTACAATGCCCATGCCTGCATTTTTTCCTGCGCGTAATCGTATAATAAGTGGACTGTCACAAGGAGTAATCGTCGCGGAGGCAGGCAAAAAAAGCGGCACGCTAATCACCGTAGACCAGGCCATGGAGCAAGGCCGCGAGGTATTTGCCGTCCCGGGCAATATTTCCAGCAAGCTGAGCGAAGGTACAAATCGGCTAATCCGCGAAGGCGCGACCCCTGTTTCCGACCATACAGACGTTCTTTTTGCCCTCGGAATCTCCCTCGAAGACGAAGAAAAAACAAAAATTAACACAAATTCCAAAAATATGCTTGCCACCGAAGAAAAACAAGTGTATGATATCTTGAATTTTGAGCCTGTCAGCGTAGATATGCTCATGCAAATTTGTGATTTACAACCCGGCCGCATTTTATTAATATGCGCACAATTGGAAATTAAAGGCCTGATAAGAAAACTCCCCGGACAAAGATACGTAAGAAACTAAACGGCCGAAGGCCAGTCAACTAAGGGTACGCGAGAAACTAAACGGCCGAAGGCCTGTCAACTAAGGGTACGTAAGAAACTAAACGGCCGAAGGCCAGTCAAAATCGAGGTGCGAAATGGCAAAAAATCTTGTTATTTTGGAATCGCCGTCCAAGGCAAAAACAATAAGAAAAATACTCGGCAGTGGGTATAAAATAGAAGCATGTGTAGGCCACGTACGCGACCTGCCAAAGAGCAATTTTGGCATAGACTTGGAAAACGACTACGAGCCGCGCTATATTACGATAAGGGGAAAAGGCGACATTTTGGCGGCCTTGCGCAAGCAAGCCAAAGCCGCAAAAAAAGTGTATCTTGCCACCGACCCCGACCGCGAAGGAGAAGCAATTAGCTGGCATCTCATGCACGCGCTAAAGCTCGACGAGGCAAACACCGAGCGCATAACCTTTAACGAAATCACAAAAACCGCTGTAAAAAAAGCGTTAAAAGAGGCGCGCTCCATAGATATGGATTTGGTGGACGCGCAGCAGGCTCGCCGCGTGCTGGACCGCATGGTAGGCTACCGCATTAGTCCATTATTATGGAAGAAAGTAAAAAAAGGCACAAGCGCAGGACGCGTACAGTCCGTAGTCCTAAAGCTAATCTGCGACCGAGAAGAAGAAATAGAGCAATTTATCCCGGAAGAATACTGGTCACTGGAGCTTAACCTAACATGCAAAAAAGGCAAGCTTACAGCACGCTACAACTCGGGCGACAATGATAAAATAGAGCTAAAAACCGAGGAGCAGGTAAACGCGCTTGTCGCCAAGCTAAAAAAAGCCACATACACCGTACAGGAAATCAAACAGGGAACACGCCGCAGAAAGCCCCCTGCCCCGTTTACGACAAGCACATTGCAGCAGGAGGCGAGCAAGCTCTTTGGCTACGCGACCTCGCGCACAATGCGCATTGCACAGCAGCTATACGAAGGCGTAGACATCGCAGGCGAAGGCACAGTTGGTCTTGTTTCCTATATCCGTACCGACTCCATGCGCCTCTCCGACGAGGCCTACGAAGACGCCGTCGACCACATAAAAGGTCATTTTGGCGAAACCTATCTACCCGAAGAACGCCCGCAATACAAAACCAAAGGCCGCACACAAGACGCCCATGAGGCCATCCGCCCCACAAGCGCAGTGCGAAAGCCCGATATTATCAAAAAATCGCTCACAGGAGAGCAATATAAACTCTACAAACTCATATGGGAGCGTTTCGTAGGCAGCCAAATGACGGCGGCGGTGTACGATACTTTGGCTGTAAAAATTGTAGCAACATCCTCCGGCGATGACATAGTGCTACGCGCAAGCGGCTCTGTCCTTAAATTTGACGGCTACCTTGCCGTGTACAGCAAAAACGAGGATTCCGAAAAGGACGTCTCCATTCCTCCGCTCACAGAAAACGAAAAGCTCACCGCCAAAGAATATCTGCCCGCACAGCATTTCACCCAGCCGCCACCGCGCTTTTCCGAGGGTACAATGGTACGCACCATGGAAGAACTCGGCATAGGCCGCCCCGGCACCTTTGCCCAAACCATCACAACCCTTATGAATCGCGGCTACATCACAAAGGAAAACCGCGTCCTCTACCCCACCGACCTCGGTGACATCATCAACGAAATAATGAACGAACACTTTACAAACATCGTAGACGCCGACTTCACTGCCCGCATGGAAAGCGACCTCGACCGCGTAGAGCTTGGCGAACTCGAATGGAAAAACATAGTACGCGATTTCTACCCACCCTTTGCAGAAAAAATCACGGTCGCCGAAGAAAAAATCGGTGACATAGAAGTAAAAGACCAAGAAACCGACATCCCCTGCGAACACTGCGGTCGCCTTATGGTAATTAAATTTGGGCGGTTTGGTAAATTTATGGCTTGCCCGGGCTTCCCGGAGTGCCGCAACGCCAAGCCACTCCACGAAGAAGCAGGCGTCCCCTGCCCCATCTGCGACGGCGGAAAGGTCGTCATAAAAAAATCAAAAAAAGGGCGCAAATACTTTGGCTGCGACAAATACCCCGACTGCGATTTCATCTCCTGGAATCTACCCACAGGCGAAAAATGCCCCGAGTGCGGTGAGTACCTCGTAGAAAAAGGCCGCAAAAAGCGCGTTATTGCCTGCTCATCCTGCACCTATGCCATAGAAGCCCCCGAAAAAGCCGATGATTAGCCTATTTACACAACAATTAAACCAAATATTATCCCAGCAAAACGCAGACCACTTACACGAGGTTTGCGTTTTGTTGCGTTCGCATTTGAATTCAAAAGCTACAATCGAAAACCGTGGGGGGAACTTTTCTGAAGAAAAGTTCCCCCCACACCCCCCTCAAAAGACTTTGGCATTTGAGGTTGGACAGCGGTACATGCTCACTGTAACCCGCGAATCTGATTTTACGGAGGAAGAGCGTACTGTTGCGGAGGTTGCGGCTTGTATATGTACGATTTTGCTGCGCCACCGTGACGCTACCGCTGCTGCGGATAAAAAACGCCGTGCTAAGGCGGTGCGCGCTATTATTAATTCGCTTTCATTTTCCGAGTTGGACGCTGCTGCGCATATTGTTAAAACCTTCGACCAAAACGGCAAAAACGAGGGGATTCTTGTTGCGGGTAATATTGCGGACAAGCTTGGGTTTGCGCGTTCCGTCATCACCGGTACTCTGCGCAAATTAGAAGGAGCAAGTCTCATAGAAACTCGCTCCCTCGGTATGAAGGGTACTTACATAAAGATTAAGGATACCTTGCTTATTGATGAATTGGGTAAGCTGTAGGGGCTTTCTATTTTACGGATTTTACGTCGGCCTCAAAGTTGCTTACCAGGTAGGTTGTTATGTCGCTGTTGTTTTCGTGGGTGCTTAGGTATAGCGCGGGGAAGCGGTTGTCCAGTATGCCTGTCCATTCGCCGCTTAGTGTGTGCCATGTATCGGGGGCGGCGTCTTCCAGTACGGCTAGTGACGGGTAATCGGGCAGGTTGATTTGCCAGTTTAGGCGACCACCTGCGCCCAGACGTTTTACGTCGGCAGAAAATGTGATTTTTACTTTTTTGCCTGCGTACGCACCCAGTGCTAAATGCACAATTGCCCAGCTACATGGGTTTACTACATACACCACGCTTTCCATGCCGTCGTATTCTATTACGGAGGATGGGCTGGATGTGCTTAGAAGCTGTATTGTGCGTTGGGTAAAGTTAATGCGGTATTCTTCGTATTTTGGAGAATGCTCGATTAGTATGCCGTTGGTTAGCCTTATACGTAATAGACATGTGCCGTGGTCTTCTTCGTCTATATGGCCGTCACTGTACCATTTTGCAAATGCTGTGCGGAGCTTTTTCATCATGGCGGCGTTTTTTTCTTCGTTTACCCAGCCCAGGTTTTCGCCTACGCCAAGGCCTGTAAACCATCCTTCGGAGCATACTGCAACTTCCGGGCTTGCTTCGATTTGTACCATTTTGTTGGATTGTGCGTGCGTTACCGCATAAAACGAGTTGTCGGCTTCTTCAAAGTATGCGTTTATCATGCGTGCCACCGGTTTACCTGCTTCGTTTACCGTGGCTACTCCGATTAGGCTGTCTTTTTTAAATTTTTTGTTCATTAGCTTAATTGCGTTTTGGTATTTTTTCATGTGTTTCTCCTTAATACACGATATTTACAATCTGCTCGGAGTAGTGGCTCACTATTCCGTTGCGCATGTAGTCTAATAAATGGTTAAACATTGCGGCGGCCTCGGCGTTAGACATCGCACGGCGAGGGTGGAGATTGCCGTTGGCGTCAGGCGCGATGAGGTCTAGCATAAGTGATACGTTTATGTCGCGGATAGCCCATGAGGCCACGGCGTCGGAGTCCGCAAACGGCGAAACAACCGTAGGGTCGAGACCGAGATTGGAAAGCCCAAGCGCACGGACGGTGGTTACTATAGCCTCTTGGCGAGAAATAGGATAATCGAAGTAAAACTTACCATCGGCACGGCCGAATGCAATGCCTGCACGTTGGATTGCTTGTATATACCTAAACTCGGGGCGGTTGGAATCCACATCGGAGAAAAGCGTAATCGCGACGGGAGCTTGCCCGCGTGTTGCCCTCGGAAGTACAGGGTCTTCAACGGGGAGTTTGATGGTGCGAGCAAGCGCGGTTAAAAATTGGCCGCGTGTGATGGCTTGCTCCGGTACAAAAAATTGCGGATTGCCCTGCAAAATTTGCATAGCAAAAAGCCTGTGAATATCATCCTCGGCGGGATGGCCGCGAAGGAATGACAAATTAGGCGCAGGCAACTGCTCAAATACATTATCCACTACCATGGAATGTGTACCGCTGTTTGGTGTTTCCCACATATGCGGCGGCATTATGAAAATATCGTAGCGTAGCCCCGCAGAGCTTTGGTGCAGCTCGCGGTAGTTACCTTCAAAGCTGATTACTGTAGGCTCGTTGTATACAAATTGCAGTTCTTTGTTAACGGTAACGCTTGGGCGTATTTGATAAGTCATCGCCCAGTCGTCGTTTACTATGGATACATTTGTACGGTGAGTTTCCACCGCAGACCATGCCGTAGAAAATCCGTAAAACTCGCCTGTTTTTTCTACTATTGTTTCGCCATTGGGGCCGCCTGTGTATACCAGCCTTACGGAAATGTCGCCGCGGTAAAAGCTTATGGCGGGGGTGCGGTCTTCTATTACGCTTACCGTAAAGGACGAGCGGGATGTATCCAGTGTAAACGTCCCTTCGGGTGTTACAATGGTTTCTGCCCAGCTATTCCTGTCGATTATATAGCTGTAGATAATTTGTGTGCCTTCTCGGCGGTACTGCACATCAAAGTTTTGTGTGCGGGTTATGCTGCCTTCGCCTTCTACTGCGGCGGCAGTTATGCTGTGCCCTATGCGGTACGAGCCGGATGTAGAGCCGTTTGCGGGTGCGCCCGGGCGAATTGTTTTTGTGCCTTCAAAAAGTATCGGAGGGCCTGCGAGAAAAACAAACTCGCTGTAGCGCATCACGATGGCAGCATTATTGTTGTTTCTGGCGCGTCCGTTGCCCTGTTGCAGCAAAATCGTCTCCAGCGTACGCGGCAGGTGGCGGCTTTCGCTGATGCCGCCATGGAAGCCCATGTCGCCGATTCTGTGCGGGCGGGCGTATACCACTACCGACGGCAGCGCAATCGCCAAAATACATAATGCCAGAGAAAATAAATACTTTTTCATTTTTACCCCCCTAATTCTCAACCAAAACGATATACGCGTTTGCAGAAAGTCCCGGCTCGATATCTACCTCGTCGCGTCTTTCCGGGGTAAATGCCAGTATTTGATGGCCTACACGCAGTTGGTTTGCGGGTATTACTTGATTGCGGTCTATTATTATTGTGTTTGCGGCTACGGTTACAGAGCCTGTTGGGTTTATGAGGCTTACTCTGTCCCATGCGCCCGAGCGGGCATTAAACACGGTTAGGTTGTTTAGGCTTATGCTGTCGCCGTCTATCGCGTAGATAACGCCGCGCATGGTTACGTGGCCGGGTGCGGTGGCAAGCTGCGGAATCGGCTCGGTAAACGGTGCGTCTATCACGCGTACTGCGCGGCCGCCTTCTACTACTACGTTAAACACGTCTCCGATTACAGAATCATCCGTAAACCCGATAAATTCGTCTATGCTAGAAACACCGCCGCCGTTTAGGAAAAGCGTATCGTGGTCGATTGTGAATTCGCGCTGGACAGGTGTGAAGTTCCAGCGGAAGCCGTCGAATATACTCATGGTCTCCACGCGGAAGCTTTCGAAGGGCCATACCTGCGAGATACGTCCGCGTACTATTTGTACGCCTGCTGTGGCGGGTGGCGCGCCGATATCTACAACCGCTGCGGTGTAGCCGTTAAGCGAAACCCTTGCCCAGTCGGGCGAAAAGATATGGTTTTGTTCTACGAGGCGTCCGTTGCGTACTACTATTGTGCCTGCGTCTGTGCGGATATCGCCGGGCATTTCCAGCAGACTGAACTCGTTGTTTGCGGAATGCAAAACTGTCCCCGTGCGGATTAGCTCATCCCTGCCCGAGCGGACGCTTACCATGACGGCGCGTTCCCCCGCGAAGTGATTTTCCAGCGCGATATAAACCGTGGCGTCGGAGCGTTGCAGGTAGCGATTAATATGCGCAAGGGTTACGGGTCTGCCGTCTTGGTAGTAGCGCACATTTGACCCGCCTATATTAATGTTGGCCAGTGGGCTGTGATTGCGCCAGCCCGCAGGCGTAAGCTCCCGTGCGTGCTGGATTTGCAATGTATTTTGTGCGGGAAGAAAGCCCGCGATTCTGCCTGTGATTAGTGAGTTTATATGATGCCCGCCGCTGTCCAGTGCAATGTCGCGCACGGATTCCATCATTACGCCGGGGGCTATGATTGCTTGGTTTATTATGATTCTTGCCCAGTCGCCGAGCTGTATGCGGTTGGGGCTTACGGGGCGTCCGTTTTCCAGTACGCGGATTCCGTCTACAAAGGTGTACCATGCTGTTTGCCCGTTTTCGAATTCCATCATCATATCGAAGTAGCCGCCTTGGTCGCGGATTTCGCGGATTCTGCCGTAGCGTGTTGTTGTGTTTTCTGCGGCGTTTAGCTCTATTATTCTGAACGGGTCGTCTTCGGCTGTGCGGAATACAACTATGTCGCCGGGGATTACGTCTGCGATGTCCGCAACGCGCTGGTTAGGGCGCACTCCCGGGAACATCTCGTGCCATCCGCCAATGGTATCGCGCATATCGAAAAACTGACGGCGATGTACCACAAGCTGGCCGGGGTTAAATGTAAAGCTTTGCTCGTTACGGTTAGAATCCAGAATGGTAAGGTAGCCCACCATGGGGTTATTTTCTATTACAAGGCCACGATTTTCGGGGGTTAGCACTTCTTCTCCCACAAAGTAAATTGCGGTAATTACGTTGCCTACCAAGGTCGCGTCGTATTGTGTGCCTCGCGGCAGGGTGGCGGCTGGATATAGCTGATTGCCGCGCATTCTGATAAACGGCTCGTCGTTATGGTCTGTGCCAAACAGACCGCGGCTCATCGGGAAGGTGTAAACCGTGCCTGCCTCGTTGCGGAAGGTCATTGTTCCGCGCTCCATGTCGATTAATTCCAGGCGACCTCGAAAGGTTTGTGTTACCACTTCGTTTGTAACAAGTACGTACCAAACCGTATTAGTGACGGGATGTACAAGATATTCGATTTGGTCTCCGATTTCCAGCGAGTTTAGCCCGCCTACGTTTCCGCCGCGAAGCGTTACCGCGTCCAGCGCGCCCGTCTGCGGAGAAGGCCCGCCCGTTAGGGTAAATTGCAGCATATCAACACCGCCGTCTGCGCGGCGTACGTGGATATGATTCCACAGTGTACCTGCGCCTGTTTCGGTGTATTGCTCGTTCCAGATATCGGCTACAGTACCTACGCGGCGTACGAGACCGTGTATTCCGTAGTGCATTTCGTCCAAATTACGAATAAACTGTGCCATCTGCTGGCGTGTTACCGCACTGCTTGGGCCAAATATAGTTGCCGTTTGCCCGGAAATTACATTGTTGCGAAGCAGTAATTCCACCGCCTCGGCAGCTTGTACATTGATGGAGTTCCAGTCTGTAAAGCTTTGCAGGGAAATGCCTACCGCGTTATTTTCAAAAATGTCGCCTTGTGCAAATCGCAGCGCGGTTGCCAGCCAAAAGGCGATTTCTTCGCGGGTGGCGTTTTCTGTTCTGTCCCATGCCTGAGCAATGTCTATGCCGTCAACGATTTCGTTAAACTGCATATTTACGTCGGAAAGCGCGGCTTCGAAGTTCTCGGGCAAAATCATCCCCATGGTAGAGGCCAATTGCAAATACCCCAGCGACCAAGCCGTACCAAGCGGCGTGTTCGGGGGTATATCAAGTGCTGTAGCCATTAGCATGGCCATTTCGGAAAGCCCTGCCGTACGTAAAGAATACGCGATAGCTTCTTCCCGCGTAATGGGAGCGTTAGGCCTAAAGGTCGGAGCCGCCGGGCGAATAGCCTCCAGCGCACCGCTCCGTATAATGGCGTCCTGCCCCGCCTGAGTAGGCGGCAAATCCGTAAAACGAAGCTGCTGTATCAACCTGCTCGCCTGCACCCGCCCTATATAAGTACTTTCCACCGGGTCCGTCTGTATAAGAAAATCCTCCGTACCCTCGCCGTTTGCAAATACCGCGTAAGGTCCGGAAATCACCAATATAAGCGCGAAGCACAATGCCCGCTTTAATGTCGTTTTCATAACATACCCCCAAAACTACATATGTTCTTATTCCCTACATTATATATCGGCAAGTGCGCAGATTCCAGTAATATTAAAAAATTGTCATGCAAATGAAATTTGTTTTTTTGACCAAAAGCTTTACAACCCGTATAAACACCGGAAAATTGACGAGAGGGCTGTCCCTTTGAACAGTGTTTGCGGGGGTAAAAAAGCGCGACTTCTTGCCATTATTTGCTCCAAGGCGTATAATTGCGGTATGTTCGTAATGAAAGGAGCATTGTAATGGCAGATATGACAATTACTATTCCGGTTAAGGAAGATATGCAAGATGGCTTTGCCGACCTTTGCCAAGATTTAGGCGTAAACATGGTATCTGTGTTTGAGGCGTTTGTTAAGGCGGCAGTACAAAAAAAGAGGCTTCCGGGGGAATTGGAAGTTGCTCCGGACCCCTTCTATAGCCCGGAAAACATTGCTGAACTAAAAAAGCGGGCGGCAGACGTAGAAGCGGGTAAATTTACGTATCACGAGCTCATTGAGGTGGAAGATGAAGAAGGGCTGGCATGATGACGCTTGGGCGCAACGGTTACAAAGGAATCGGAAGCCCAAAACCGCTTAAACACATCAAAGGCTTTTGGAGCCGCGACATTGACGACAAAAACCGCCTTATTTACAAAATCGAAAACGGGGAAGTAATTATTACCCAATGCGGCACACACTATGGTGACAAATAAATTTGTTTTTTTGGTCAAAAGCGTTCCGGCCCGCATAAACACTGGGATATCTCGGAGAAAACTATCACAAATATGAGAACTATTTCCATTATTCCAGATACCCTTCCATAAGCTGTGCGATATCGCCTTCACTAAGCTTTAGCCCGTCTTTTACATATCCCTCAAAGCTGCCATAGGTCTCTTCGGCGGCTTGGAACGCCGCGTGGATGTATGACTCGTTTACGTTAAAAATCACACCCATCTTTTCTATTTGCTCGTCGGACAGTCCGCGTTTTTTTGCTTTATCTACATGCGTAGAGTGGATTTTCCTTTGGTACTCCAGTGATTTTAGGTAGTCGTCGATAAAGTCGCTTTCGTTAATGCCTAAAATGCGCAGGAGCAGCGCGGCGGCGTAGCCCGTGCGGTCTTTACCGGCGGTACAGTGGAAAAGCGTCGCGCCTTCGGCTTTGCACAACGATTTGATAAACTTGCTGTATCCGTCCGTGGAGGTTTGCCCGGTGGAGAATTCTTTATACGTGCGTGTAAATTCGTCCACCACTCCGTTTGGATTTTTTTCGAAAAGCTCCATCCAAAACTTTGGGCAAGCGGCTTGGGCTTCGTTTTCGCCCATGATGTCAATGTGCGTATATGTAACGCCGTCAATTCTGTCCACGGGAGAATCCGCAACCTCCTCCACCGTCCTAAAATCCACGATATGCCGCAAATCATACCCACGCAAAGCACTGACATCCCCCTCGGAAAGCCCCACAGGCAACGCCGCCCGCAACAGCCGACGAGGTCGCACAGCACGTCCGTCCGCCACCTTTATCCCGCCCAAATCACGAAAGTTAAGCAAATTTACAAAGCCATTCATACCCTTTCAGCCTCCGATTCATTAAAAAGCATTACAATTTCCCTCGGTGCAAAAGTGAACATACCCGTGCGCCTGTCGGACAAAGCACGGCATGTGTCGGACTTGTAAAATCTGTCAAGTGCTTCTTCGTAAGTCCATTTATGTTGGTCTGCCAAATTTTCGATTACCATTCTTACAAGAGAAGTGTCATCAAACATTGTTAGCCCTCCGGCACATAACTTTCCGCAAATTTTAATGCGATGATTCCCGCTGATGATGCTATACAGTATTGATTGTTTGGCTTTGAATATTGCAACTGCTCCAGATAAAATTTTTTGCCGTTTGGGCTTATTCTGCCGGTTTTTAAGAGGCGCATGTAGTCATTTACAATCGTTGCCACGTCGTCATCCGCTATATTCCCAAAAATCGCGTCCTTATATCGGACTGTTTAATCTCTAGGCACGTCCCGTGATAAACTTTCATGCGGCACTCACTCCATGCTTTGTAAAGTATTCGCATATTTCGTTTAGCAGGTATTCTTTACCCAGTGTGTGGGTTGTGTCGTAATGGTTTACATAAATATCCCAAAGTCCACTGCGCTTTAGAGCATCGTATGCGGCCGTTTTATCTCGTTTAAAGAGTTCCTCTGCCGTGATTTCTACCACCCAAACCATGTACTCCATTACATTTAAATCCATTATTCTCCCACCCCCACCACGGTATCCCTCCCTGCATTTTTTGCAGCGTAAAGAGCCTTGTCGGAGTTAATAATCACGTCGCTTAATGTTTTGGTATCGCTTGTTTTGGAGGCTACGCCAAAGGACGCGGTGATGGCGACTTCAAAATCCTCGATTACAAATTTGCTTGAGGATATGGCTTTGTTTAGCCGCCAAGCGGCTTTTTCCGTATCGTTTTGGCTTACGCCGAGGAAGGCCACGATAAATTCTTCCCCGCCGTAGCGCGCTATGATTGTGTCACTTTTTAGCGAGTTTTTGATACGCCCCGCGAAGATTTTAAGCACCTCGTCGCCTATTACGTGGCCGTATTGATCGTTGACCCTTTTAAAGAAATCTATGTCCATCATTATCACGGAAAAATCGAGATTTTGGTGGATACTGTCTCGGAATTTTTGCTCCATTACTTCCATTATATATCGTCTGTTTCGTACGCCCGTGAGGGCGTCTGTGAGGGTAAGGTCGGCTTGGGCGTTTCTGTTAAAGACGCAGGTAAACATAAGGCCTGCGGAGGCGATTATGCCCATCTCGTCCTTTGTGAATGTGCGCGGCTTTGTGCAGTCGTTTACGCTAAAAAATCCGATTAGCTCATTGTCTATAAACAACGGAAGGCATACGATGGAAAGCATTTCGTAGTGGCCGATAAAGGCGGCTTCTTCCGGCGGAAGCTCCGAAAGGGGCCCGTTAATGCTTTCGCCGCGCTTAAATTTCTCCAGCCAAGCATCTCTTTTGCTGTATAGGTAGTTAAGCCCCGGGGGGATTATTCTTTTTTTCTTGCCTTCGTCGTTTAGCCACTCGTAGCGCATTACAAAGTTAAGCTCGCCGTCATTTATCTCGTTGCGCCATATTTGTACGCGGTCTACTTTTAGACAGCGGCCTACGATTTCCATGCCCTTCATCAGCACCTTTAGGGTGTCTTCTTTGTTTGCGGTAAGCAGTGCTTCGGCTGATTTTATTACTGCGGACAGCAGATTTTCTGACGCTTTTACTTCGCGCATGTCTTTCATGTATTCTACCATCACCGTTTTGCCGCCATGGGTAATGCACTCCCCAAAAACCTCAACGGGAAGCTCCTCGCCGTTTGGCAAGCGGTACATCCAGTCGCTACGATAGTCGCCTTGATTAAAAGCATCCTTTACAAGAATATCCGAAAGCTCAATAGAAGGCGTACCGCATGGCTGATACTCCGGCAAGCAATCCAAATATTTTGCAAAATACTCTTCCTTTGTTTTAAGCCCAAAGGTATCCAGCAATCGCCGGTTGCAATCAATCAATTTATATGTGTCGTCCCAAACCTCTATCATCATAGGTGATGCGTCGAGCAATAAGCCCGCCAATTCGCTTCCGTTCATGTTTCACCTCGGTTATGACATTTTATTAAGCGATGTCATAATAACATAAAAAAAACCACGTTGCTATGCTTACGTGGTTTTTTAAGCGTTGGCGCGGGAAACATTCGCTATGCTCACTGCGCCCGTACTATGTATCCAACCCGAGGCTGATACTTACGGCGCGGTTTACTCGCCGCATTATACTTTCGTCCAAGCGGCATATTTTTTCGCGCAGTCTTTTTTTGTCTATCGTGCGGATTTGCTCCAGCAAAATAACAGAATCCTTTACCAATGTAGAATTTACAGAGTCGATTTCTATGTGTGTAGGTAATTTTGCCTTGTTTATCTGCGATGTAATGGCCGCGCAAATTACTGTGGGGCTGTATTTATTGCCCACGTCGTTTTGGATAATTAATACAGGGCGCACTCCGCCTTGTTCGGAGCCTATTACCGGGCTTAGGTCTGCGTAAAAAATTTCGCCTCTCCATACTTGCATTCTTACCACCTCCAACTGGCCTTCGGCCATTTAATATGTGCATTAATTTAGTTATTCCCACCATTAATTGGAAATATACACTCTCGGGACACGTTTTCCTATGCAGCATAAAATTTCGTAGCTTATCGTGCCTACGGTGTCTGCCAGACACTCGGCACTTATTTTGTTATCGGCTGTATCCAGCATAATTACAGGGTCTCCGGGCTTTACATCGGGGATGTCCGTGACGTCCACCATGCATTGGTCCATGCAAATCGCGCCTGCTATCGGTGCAAATTTTCCGTTAACGAGTACCCTGCCTCCATGGGAGAGCCTGCGCGGGTAGCCGTCGGCATAGCCTACGGGAAGCACTGCAATTACGCTCGGTCGCTCGGTTTTGTAAATATGGCCGTAGCTGATACCAACCCCTGCGGGTAACTGCTTAACCATGCTAACCTGCGACATAAACCGCATAACGGGCTTTAGCCCAAGCACCTCGCACTCATCCGCCATTTCTCCCGAAGGTGGGTGTCCGTACAGCAAAATCCCGAGCCTCACGGCGTCCAGAAACAAATCCTTCCTATGTATACCAAAGTCTTTGCGCAAAATTTGTGATATCGCGCCGGAGTTTGCCGTGTGTTTTATGGGGATTTTTAGCCCGCGTTTTTCCAGCTCTGTCGTAACCCGTCCAAAACGGGTGAGCTGCTCATGCATAAAGCCGCTTTCCCGTGCGTCGGAGGTGGCGAAGTGCGTGTAAATGCCTTCGAGCAGCAGGTTTTTGCTCTCCGCTATGGCGCAGATGGCGTCTATGCTTTCTTTTGTTGGCAAAAAACCTAGGCGGCTCATGCCTGTGTCTATTTTAATATGTATAGTCGCCCGTTTGTTATATTGGGCGGCTTGTGAAGCTAATGCTACCGCGCCTTCCGCGCTAAAAATTGTCTGTGTCAGGTTATTTTCTACAATATACGGCAGAAGCGGCTCGGGTGTGAAGCCCATGATGAGAATGGGCGCGGTAATGCCGTTTTCTCGCAGGGCTACGCCTTCTTCGCAAATGGCTACGCCAAGCGACCCCACCCCTCCTGCAATAAGCGTGTTTGCCACAGGCACAGCCCCATGGCCGTAGCCGTCTGCTTTTACGATACCCATGATATCGGCGTCGGCAAAATGCTGCCGCAAAGCCGCCAAATTATGCGACAAATGCGCGAGATTGATTTCTGCCCATGCTCTTTGGTATTTCATGTAACTTCACCTCCCGCAAGCTATAACGTAAACAATGCGTCCAACAACGGAACGTTCTTCTCAAAAACATGATATGTAACAACAATGCGCTCTGTGCCGTCGCTGTCGAAGATGACCAATTTTACAGGAACAAGGCTTTCGTTGTCTACCCATAGCCGCGAAGTAGAAAGATATGGATGGTCGCCGGGTACGTTAGCTTCCAAAACCGTACGTACGCCTTCATCCATATCTGATACGCTAACAGAAATCTCGTCACTTTGCAAATAATTTTTTATAAAACTTGTTAAAAAAATTTCGCTGCGCTCCTGCGTCTCCTGTACAAGAATGTTTACACTGCCGTTTACGCGGCTGTTAAACTGGAAAATCTGCGCATTGTCACTGGTGGTGACACTGCCCGCAACATGCTCGGGTGCAGTGACTTCTACGCGGTACTCGCCGCTAATCCTCGCGTGCTGTATCGTCTCATATGTATTTACGCCCTTGTTGGAACGGTACTCCACCGTGGCAATTGCGCGGTATGTTTCCAGCTCCATAAGCATTCTCTGCACCCGCTCAAATGCACTTACCTCCTCCGCGTCGGCAGGCCCCCGCATGTCCGTCCCCCCACACGCCGCCAAAACAGCGAGCAATACCGCCGCAACTGTGATTTGTAAAGCTTTTTTAAACATAAAAATTCCCTCCATATAGTTTTTTACATTATACGAAGGGAAAATTTAAATTATTCTTGTATGTGCCGCGCATTCATATTAGAATACTCATAATATGAAAGGCGGTGACTACATGGCGAATATTTTAGAAATACAGGTAACACAAAAACAAACTCTTTTCGACTTGCTACTGCTGGAAAAGAAAAATGCAAAAGCAGGTAATACAGTACTGGGGCTCGGCCAACTCATTCGTAAAGCCAAGGCAGGTATGACAAAAGAGGATATCGCATATGTAAAAGAATTGGTAGACGAAGAAAATTTTGACGATTAAATTATTCGGCCGATGGTAATTTACCATCGGTTTATTTTTTTAATCCCGCGCTACGATTACGAATAAAATGCCGTTTTTTACAGTCACCTCTGCGTTATCCGCAATCATTACATTGCTAACCCCTAACCCTTTTCCTACATACATATCTGCGTCATGCAACGGGTATTCCAGATTTTTTGTGCTTACGCCTTGGCAATCTGTCAATGGGACAAGCGATACAAGCGAGCCGCATGGCTCGCAAAGCTGCAACCGAGAATCCGTTATCATAATTTTGTTATACTCGTCGATGATTGCGGCATTTTTGTTGCCGGGTAAAAACGATTTTAGCAGCAGAATGTTTGTAAGGCAGTGGTCCATTCTTCCGCCTGTTGCGGCTAAAAATAAAAACTCGTTAAAGCCTTTTTCTCGGGCGTATTCTATGGCGATTTCCGTGTCGGTTAAATCTTTTTTTTGCGGATAACGCAACACAAATACGCCGTCGGGGATTTCTCCGACGGAATCAAGGTCGCCTACGACGATACTCGGAGTTACGCCCATGCTGACTGCATGGGCGTAACCGCTATCTGCACATATTATTGTATCCGTGCTTTTTATTTGGGATTTTATATATTTGTAATCCGTGATTTTTCCGCCGCTTATTATTACTGCTCGTTTGGGCATATTATGCTACACTGCCCTTTCTTTTCTTGGATACGATGTCAAACGTAACTGCCGCCAGTAGCACAAGGCCGTTTATAACACGTTGCAAATTCATATCTGCGCCGAGCAGAGACATTCCCATGTTTAGGACGCCCATAAAAATCGCCCCTATTACAACGCCGCTTATTTTTCCTGTGCCGCCATAAGCAGACGCGCCACCTATAAAACATGCGGCGATTGCGTCGAGTTCAAAGCCCATTCCTGCCTGGGTAGAGGCTTGGTTAAAGCGGGCAACTACAACCAGCGCAGCTACACTGGCGAGCAGGCCGTTGTTTGCATAGGCAAAAAACAAAATCCGCTTTGTATTTATGCCGGAAAGACGCGCAGCCTTGTCATTGCCGCCCATGGCATACAAATGCCGACCCCAAATGGTATTTTGTGTAAAATAGCTGTAAATCATAAAAATTATGCCGATAAGAAGTAACACGGCGGGCATACCGTTATGCCGCCCAAGCTGATGGAATAAGAAAATAATAGCGGCACAAATGATAATAGGGTACATCATTTCCGTAACGATATGGTCAACGTCATAACCCTTGCGCTTGCGCTGAAAATACGAAATAAATTTTACAATTAAAATAACCACACTAAGGACTATGCCAACGATAAGCGTAGACACAAACACGGTGTCGTTATCGGGGGCGTTAAGCCAATGTGCAGGCAGGAAGCTGTTAAACAAATTGCGGTATTCCACAGGGAAAGGCCCGATATTGCGAGCACCCATTAAAATAAGCGCGATTCCGCGGAATGTGAGCATTCCCGCAAGGGTTACAATAAATGAAGGAATACCTACGTACGCAATCCAAAAACCCTGCCACGCGCCGAGCAAAAGCCCGATACCAAGGCACATAAGGATTGCAATATACGGGTTTATGCCCATATTTACAATAAGAATACCCGCAAAAGCACCGACCAGGATTACGATACTGCCCACGGCTAGGTCTATATGCCCGCCCGCGACGATACACAACATCATACCCGTAGCAAGAATTAATACATAGCTGTTTTGCACAATCAGGTTATTCAGGTTATGCGGGCTAAATAAGGATACTCCGTCCGGCAGTAAAATCTGAAAAACCATCATCGTAAACAGTAGCACCAGCAACAATGCGTAGCGACTTAGTATGTTTTTTGCAGTCTTAGCCATTTATAAATTTCCCCCTAATGCACGCGTTATTTGCGCGCCGATTTTTAGTCTCTTGTGCTTGATTGCAGTATCATCATCATTATTTTTTCTTGGGTGGCTTCTTCTCGGGTGAGTTCGCCTACCATTCGGCCTTCGTTCATTACATAGATTCTATCGCATACGCCCAACAACTCGGGCATTTCGCTGGATATCATCAGTACGGATTTGCCCTGCGCTATCAGGTCGTTTACCAGCGTGTATATTTCGTACTTCGCGCCTACGTCTATGCCTCGCGTCGGCTCATCCAGTATAAGAATATCCGGCTCGGCAAACATCCACTTTGCCAGCAGCACCTTCTGCTGGTTTCCCCCTGAAAGATTGCCGACAAGCTGCTCTATCCCCGTGCTTCTTACGCCAAACCGTTTGGAAAAATCTGTGGCAACATTACGCTCCATATCCCTGTCCAAGTGGAAACCCCGGCTTGTAACTCGCTTTGTATTTGCCAGCGTAATGTTTGGACGGATTTCGTTGCTAAGCACCAGCCCAAGGGCTTTTCTGTCCTCCGTTACATAGGCGAGCTTGTGGTCTATTGCATCCTTGACGCTTTTTAGGTTAACGTGCTTGCCGTTAATCCACAGTTCGCCCGAGATTTCCGTACCGTAGCTTTTGCCGAAGATACTCATGGCAAGCTCCGTTCGGCCGGCTCCCATTAGGCCGCCGATGCCGACAACCTCGCCGCGCCGTATGTTGAAATTTACGTTGTCGTTTATTTTCAAATGGCGGTACAGCGGATGATATACCGTCCAGTTTTTTGTCTCCAGACAAATTTCGCCCGGCTCGCGCTTTTCGCGCTTGGGATAGTAGTCGCTAAGCTCGCGCCCTACCATCCCACGCGCAATGCGGTATTCGTCGATTTCATCTTCGTTTTTGGTCATTGTTTCGATGACTGCTCCGTCACGTATAATTGTAATTTTATCCGCGACCTGTTCCACTTCTTTTAACTTATGAGAAATAAGTATGCAAGTCATACCTTCATTTTTGAATTTTAGCAACAGCTTTAGCAGATTTTGAGAATCGTCCTCGTTTAGTGAGGCGGTTGGCTCATCTAATATAAGTAGTTTTACGTTTTTAGCCAGTGCCTTTACGATTTCCACGAGTTGCTGTTTGCCTACACCGATGTCTTGCACCAGTGTATGAGGCGATTCGCTAAGGCCTACAATGTCTAAAAACCCGCGAGCGCGTTTATATGTCTCGTTCCAGTCTATACGGAAGGCGTTACCGCATTCGTTGCCCAAAAACATATTTTCGCCAATGCTCATGTAGGGGTTAAGTGCCAGCTCCTGGTGGATGATTACTATGCCCTTTTTCTCACTGTCCTTGATACGATGGAAACGGCATTCTTCTCCGTTAAAAAGAATACGCCCGTCATAGCTGCCATGGCTGTATGTGCCGCTCAAAATATTCATAAGCGTGGATTTGCCCGCGCCGTTTTCGCCTACCAAGGCATGGATAGTGCCGGGATAAACCGTAAGGTTTACATCGTCCAATGCCTTAACTCCGGGAAACTGCTTTGTAATGTTTTCCATACACAACAAGGGGGCATCCATGCGTATCAACTCCAGCTTTAATATGTAAGCCGCAAAATGCGGCCTTTCGGTGCTATCTAACCGTAGATTTCAGCTTCGGTGTAGTAACCGCCGTCAATCAGCAACTCGCGGTAGTTTGCCAGCGTAGCTACGATTGGGTCACTCAGGTATGTGGGGATAAAGCGGATACCGTTGTGATAGTCGGTTGTGTTGTTGATTCTTACAGTGTTTCCGTCAGCGATTGCGGAAACCATGTCTACTACGTTTGCGGCAAGAACGCGGGTGTCTTTGAATACAGACATAGCCTGTGTGCCTGCAATCATGTTACGCACAGAAATGATATCGCAGTCCTGCCCTGTGATGATTGGGAAATCCGCCCCTGCTGTCCAACCTGCGTTAAGCAATGCGTTGGTAACGCCTTGTGCTGTAGAGTCGTTAGAGCACATTACAGCATGTAGCGGATGGCCGCCCGGTACAAGGTTGTTTAATGCAATCAGGTTTTCCATGCGGGTTTGTGCGTTTTCTGTAGACCAGCCGAGGGTGGCTACTGCCATGATGTCTGTTTGGCCTGATGGAGACACAAGTGTGCCATCATCAAGGAATGGTTGCAGAATGCTCATAGCACCGGGGAAGAAGAAGTTAATATTGTTGTCACCCGGGTCGCCTGTAAAGAATTCAATGTAAAACGGACCGCTTTGGTTTGGAAGGTCAAGAGCGTCGCGAATAAATTCGCCCTGCATTTGTCCAACCAAAAAGTTGTCAAATGTCGCATAGTAGGTAACTGCGGATGTGTTCATTATAAGGCGGTCGTATGCAATAACCGGTATGTTTTGTGCTTCGGCTGTTGCAAGTACTTCTGTAAGAGCGTCGCCATCTATGGCGGCAATAACAAGTACGTCTGCACCTGCGCCAATCATATTTTCCAGCTGAGAAACTTGTGTCGGTACGTCGTTTGCTGCAAATTGCAGGTCTACTGTAAATCCACGTTCTGTAAGCATTTCTCTAAGATTTGCGCCGTCTTGATTCCAGCGTTGCAAGTCCATCGTGGGCATGGAAACCCCAACCCTAAATGCTCCGTCTGCTGCACCGCCACCTGTTGTAGCGGCGTCGTCATTGCCACAGGCCGCAAATAATGCTACCACTACTGCTGCTGCCAAAATCATAAAAATCTTCTTTGTTGCTTGTTTCATAATACCTCTCCCTTCAGGAATTTAACTTCTTGTGAAGTATACCATGGTTTTTTAAAAAAACAATACCAAATTTGGTGAAATTTTACTAAATTTTAATCGCGCCCCAATTCGTTGTCACCGTGCAGCAAATTATTTGTTTCTTTTGTAAATTTAATAATATCGTCCACCATGCCAAATGCTATACCAGTGTAGGTATCCGCCGTGCCGTAGTAAATCGCAATCCGCCCCGTGGGAGCGTCCACAAGCGACGCACACGGAAAGCATACGTTTTGTACAAAGCCGATTGTCTCGTACGGCTCTTCCGGGGTTAGCAGGTAATTGCCGCTTCTGTACAATACTTTGGACGGGTTTTCGAGGTCGAGTAACGCCGCGCCAAAGCTGTATACATATCCGTTGCATGTAAGCACAACGCCGTGATAAATCATCAGCCAGCCTTCGTCGGTTTCTATGGGAATCGGCCCTGCGCCTATTTTAAGTGACTGCCATGAGCCGCCCGCTTTCATAACGCTGCGGTGCTTACCCCAGAAAGTCATGTCGGGGCTTTCCGAAAGAAAAATATCCCCAAACGGCGTATGCCCATTGTCACTCGGCCGCGAAAGAAGCACATAGTTGCCGCCAATCCTACGCGGGAAAAGCACCCCGTTGCGGTTATGCGGCAAAAATGCGTTTTCCAGCCTTGTAAATGTCTTAAAATCCCGCGTTTTGCCAAGTCCTATGGTGGGCGCGCCCCCAAAAGAGGTACACCACATGATAAAATAATCGTCACCGATTTTAGTAACACGCGGGTCGTAGCCATATGCCGGTTGGAATGGCTTGCCGCTTTCGTCCACCCATTTTATGTCCTCGTCTTCAAGTTCCCAGTTAATCGCGTCCTTGCTTCTGCCAAAGTGCAAATGCATGGTAATATCCTTGTGGTCTGCGCGGAAAACACCCACAAACTCGTCACCATAGGGTATAACCGCACTGTTAAATACCCGCGCCGCCTTTGGGCCGGGGTTTAGCTTAAAAATCGGGTTGCCGCTGTACCGCCATAACACCTCTTTATGCTCGTTGGGCTTTGCCTCCCACGGCATATTGGGGATGGTTTGCTCGCCCAGTATTTTAGCCATTTTAACACCTCCTTTTTGTTATAAAAAGCGTTACTTTTCCGCTTGTGGCATTTTCATCACAACAGGAAAAGTAACGCTTATACCAGCCGCAAATTCTTAAATAACACTGTGACTGTGCCGTCTTGGTGGGTGGTGATTTCCAAGTCGTCCTCGATGGCTGCAAGCTCTGCGGGGAAACGGATTTCTACGCCGTTTTCCGCTTTAATTTTATGCGTGGAAAACTGCTGCTTAACTACCTTTTCGCCCAGCGGAACGTCTGCGGTAACGCCTGCCTCGCGCAGTGTGGCGACATATTGCTCCTTTATCTCGCTGTCGCCCTCGAAGGCCTTTGCCGCTACGTTGTCCATGGAAATAAACCCGTCCTCGTTATCGGACTCGTCCAAGACAGCGGTTTTAATTTTTGCGGATACCTTGGGGTCGTTGTTAAAGTATTCTTCCACAAACTCCGTGGTGACTTCGCTGATAAGTACGGCCTGTTCCTTTTTGGAGGGCGTCGTTTCGCAGTCCAAAAACAACTCGGAAAAATACATAACACTGTTGCCGTCAATCACCTCGGGCTTTTCGGTTATGCTTATCGGTAACGCCGCGCCTTCCAGACCGATTAATGCCGCGTATTCTACCCTGCCGCTGCTAAACGGCAAGGCATTGCATGTTTTTAACTGAATATCCGACCCCTTGGAGTTATGCGAGTACACCTCCTGGTAATGCAACAAAAGAACGGCAAAAAAATCGCCGCTCTTATGCCCCACCCTTGCGATTAGCATATCGCAGGGTGGGATTTTTGGATATTTTTTCATTATTGCGTCCATTTTTTCAGCTATTAGCTGAGACACTTCTTTGAAATATTTTCCGCCGTTTTGGTATGCGGTCAGCCACTCGTATATTTCTGCATCGGGCTTAAAGTCTGCCGTGCGTACTGCGGCGTTGTTGATTAGCTTTTTTACATGCTTGGAGATAAACGCCTCGCATATTTCGCTCTCGAAATCCAACTCTGTGTCAGAAAAATTTGATAGCGGGCCGTCGTTTCTTAGTATATGAAGGATTGCGTTTTTGATTTTTAATGCCATGCTTATCCCCTACTCTACGCTTATGCGTTCTTTTTTTGCGTTAAACATTATCGCAATCGTACCCGGCCCTGTGTGTGAGCCTATTACGGGGCCGATTTCGTTTACTACAATGTCCTTTTCGCCAAATTTTTCGCCTATCATTTCCACCAACTGCCGGGCAAGCTCCGGGACATCACTGTGGGCTATAAATATCGTTTCTCCCTTTGCATATTCATACTTTTCCATGTTCTCAAGGAAAAGTGACAGGGCTTTGTTGCGGCCACGGGCTTTGCCTACGGGAGCTAATTTGCCCTTGTCGGAGATGGTTAGGATTGGCTTTACATTTAACATCGTACCTATTACGGCTTTTGCGCCGGAGATTCTGCCGCCGCGCTTTAGGTGGTGCAGGTCGTCCGCCATTACCCATGTGTGCTGGGTTTTTACAGCGTCTTCTACTATTTTTGCGGCTTCGTCCAGAGTTTTGCCTTCGTCACGGGCTTTTGCGGCCTTTACTGCCAAAAGACCCTGCCCCAGCGACGCAGCCTTGCTGTCTATTGTTATTATCTTACAACCGGGGTAGGTTTCCATCGCCTCGCGGGAGGCCAATACGCTTTGGTCGTAGCTTTTGCTTAGCATGGACGACAGGCACATATACAGTATGTTTTTGCCGTCTTCGAGGTATGGCTTCCATGCCTCCATGTAGCGGTGTGATGTTACCTGCGTGGTGGTTCCCATTTTGCCTTCTCGCAGCGCGTTGTAAAAATCTTTTACGGGCAACTCGCGGTAGTCCAAATGGTTATGGTACTCCTTGCCGTCCAGCGTATAAATATACGGGATTACATTGAGGTCTAGGTCTTTTGCCATTTTGTCGGGTAAATCCACTGTGGAGTCCACAAAAATTACATAATTTTTCATCTTATTTCTCTCCTTTCGGGATTCAATATAAACAAAAAACAAGCAGGTGTAAAGCCTTTCTGTTATAGTATTTGGAAAAAAGGTGGAATAAAAATGACGCACAGAGAATATGCTTCGCCCGTAGGAATTTTAACATTGGTTTCCGACGGAGAATTTATTACGGAAATAAAATATAAAAATTGCGCAACACCACAAGGCAACGACGCCATACTGGAAAAATGCGCAGAAGAACTGGACGCCTACTTTGCGGGCAAATTACGCGAGTTTACCGTGCCGACAAAACCGGAAGGCACGGCATTTCGCAAGCGCGTATGGAAAGAGCTGAAAAAAATCCCCCACGGCGAAGTAATAAGCTACAAGGAACTCGCAAAAAGAGTAGGCAACCCAAAAGCCTCACGCGCAGTGGGCGGAGCAAATCATCACAACCCCATAAACATAATAATCCCATGCCATCGCGTAATAGGCGCGAGCGGCAAATTAACAGGCTACGGAGGCGGGCTTGATAATAAGGAATTTTTGCTAAACCTAGAAAGACAATAAAATCACCACAGCATAAACACACATAACCCCGATAAGTGCGGCGGCGTTAAAAAGCATTGCCATATGCTTGCCAACACCGTCCATGAGTGAGACCAGCCTTTTGTCTGCAATGGGCTGCAAAAATGCTGCGACTACGCGGTAAATAAATGACATTGCCAGCATTTTTATAAGCGGCGTTGCCAATGCAAAGCACAGAACTAAAACCAGTGCTACAAGCACGCCGCTTCTTGCTGCTTGGCTAAAGTTTACAACGGTGTCCACTGCTGCGGAAAACGCGCCGCCCACTACGGGTACTGCACCTACGACATTGCGGGATGTGCGAATTGCGACATTGCTGATAATGGGCGCGGAAACACGTTGCAGGGTTAGGAGAAAAGCGAATGCAACCAAAATTCCCTTTAGTGACCAGCTTGCTATTTTACGCAGAAGCTGCGCCATTTTTTCCAGACGATGGCCGTCGGGTGCTATTTGGCCTGCGATGTCCAGCGCGGCAGATGAAAAAATCAGCGGGATAAATATACCTGAAATAAACCACGTCACCAGTTGCAACGCAAAAAACATCATGGGCTGGAACGCCGCCGCACCCACAAAGTTTCCGCCCATGGCCATCAGCCCAATCATCAGCGGGATGGCGGCAGTCATTATCAGCGTAACGAGGTTTACGAGGGAGTTTAGCATTCCCACGACTATATATAATGAAGAAACGACCAACAAAACAGACATAAGATACGTTACATAAAAGCCCGTTTCGCTTGCGGACTTGTGCTTAAATGCTTCGGTGAGGCAGCTCATAAGCGCGCCGAGGATTGCTATTACCACAAGCTGGCGTATTAGCTGCCCGTTTGCGAGGAACTCTGCAAAGATTACTTCGCCAAAGGCGGTAATCAGGCCGTTTAGGGTTAGATTTATATTGCCCGTAAGTGCGTCGCGCACCAGGTCTGTAAAGCGGGGTATCCCGGGCCTGTCCAATATCCCTATATCGTAGCTGTTTACTACTTCCAGGATTTCGTCTGTGATACTCATGGCAGTAGACCTGTTACTATTCGCACAATGTCCACTATTACCGGCATTGCCATGATTAGGATTATTATTCGACCTGCCAGGTCTATTTTTGCGGCAATTGCTGTTTCGTTGGCGTCGTTGCATACGCTTGTCCCAAATTCTACGATGTAGGCCACGCCGATTACGCGGATGGCCAACGCGGTGTACGCGCCAAAGCCGTCTGCCATGCCGCCCAAATGCCTAATAAATCCCAATGCCTCCGCCATCAGCGGCAAAACCATCAAGAAAATCAGCACCCCCGCCGCCAGCGAAATCATCAACGAAATCGCGGGATTGTAGTTTTTCATAAAAAGCGCGAGTACCACGGCAAGCACTCCGATAATCACTATTTGGAATATTACCACCTTGTCGCAGCCCCCTTCATAGCCCCGCGCGTGCGCAACGTCGAGCTTTGCTCGACCCTGCTTTCTGCGCGTTTATAATTCAAACATAACACGCAAATGCGTGAACAAATCCGCGATATGCCCCACAATCCAGAAAAGCACAAGCACTATGCCCGCAATTGTTATCATTGTGGCTTGCTCGTCGCGCCCGCTGCTTTTTAGCACTTGGCTAAGCACCGTTATTAAAATGCCCACCGCCGCTATTTGAAAAAGTAAGCTTATGTCCATCATTTTGTACCTCCTTTACCACAGTACCACGGTGATTAATAATCCGCCGATTACGCCAAGGCTGTGGTACATCCTTTTGTTTTTGTCCGATTGCTTTTGTAGCGCGGTGGTTTTTTCGTCGATGTAGGTTACGGTGTATTCTATGGCATTTTTTTGCATTTCTTTGTCCAGATAGCCAAGGGTTTTTCCGAAGTCCTCTATTACGGTCTTATCCTCCGGAGCCAAGAATATTTTGTCGTTTTGGATGGAGGTTAGCCATAGCCTGTAGGCTGTTTCGCCGTCGTGGTCCTTCAGGCTTTCTGCGAAGCTTTGGAAAACGTGACTTACGCCGCCGCTTGTGCGTTTGGCTATGTTGGCACAGGCTTCTGTTAGGGTGGAGCGCATATATTCTATTTCGGATGAAAGAATCAGTAACGCTTTTTTGAACTCAAGAAGGTCTTGCACGCGGAAGCTTTCCTTAGCCGCAAAGAATATCCCCAAGCCCACCGAGCCTGCCATTACAAGGAGTATCCCGATTATTCTAATAAACATGTGGCTTGCCAACTCCTTTCAGCACTATGAATCGCTCGAAGATGTTGCGGTTTAGCAGCGCGGCGAGGGATGGATTTTGTTTTACGTCGGCCATGTCGCGCCCGTGGGCTGTGCATATTAGCTTTACGCCTGCGTTTAGCACTGCTTCTACGGCGCGGGCGTCTTGCTCGCCGCCAAGCTCGTCCACCGCTATTATGTCGGGTGACATCCCGCGCAGAAGCATAAGCATTGCATGGGATTTTGGGCAGCCGTCTATTATGTCCGTTCTAATGCCGACGTCGTTTTGTGGGATTCCGCGAAAGCAGCCCGCTATCTCCGAGCGTTCGTCGGCCAAGCCTACGGTTAGGCCGCTGTCGGAAAGCTGGCGCACAATGTCGCGCAAAATCGTGGTTTTTCCAAATGCAGGCGGAGAAATTATCATTGTGTGAGGCACACCTGCGGCGGGCGACGCGCTTTCGGCAGTTAAGAGCTGTGGCATAATTTCGTCCGCGCAGCCGGGGACGGAGTGCGCCACGCGGATGTTTATTCCGCTAATATATCGCCATGCTTTTACCGCGCCGTTTTCCGTCACCACCTGCCCCGAAACCCCTACCCTATGCCCCCCCGGCAAGGTGATATACCCCGCCGAAAGCTCCGCCTCAAATGCATAAAAAGAATGCTGGCTTATACGCTCCATCGTCTCGCGGATATCGTCAGCGGAAGGACGAAAGGCGTCCCGCACGGGGATTTCTTTGCCACGGGATTTTAAGATTAACGGCTTGTCCGCACGCAGACGGATTTCGGATATGCCTTCCAAGCACGCAACCGATTCCAAATACGAGGCAATTTTCAAGCCCATGATTTTTTTTATGTTTTCCATAGCAACCACCAGCTCCTTTGTTCACTATATGATGGTTGTCCGTGAATAAGTACAAAAAAAGACGCGGGTTTGACGCTCAATGCCAACAACATAAGCAAAAGTATGTTAAAGTAGAACAAGAAAGGATGAAGATAATGAAAAAAAGTTAATAGAAAAAACGCTAATGGGTTTAAGGTTTTTACTGCAAGATAAAACATTCAAAGAACGGCACAGGAGAA
>Ga0209755_10000495_pt1 | contig 71890 bp, 70 predicted proteins | sample TergutCo191P1_FD_187301 | JGI IMG/M metagenome (GOLD analysis project Ga0209755, IMG submission 187301) | Cornitermes sp. P1 segment gut microbial communities from Petit-Saut dam, French Guiana - Co191P1 (SPAdes) (version 2) | ecosystem: Host-associated > Arthropoda: Insects > Digestive system...
TTCTAAATTTCTTATATAAAACTCAAAAAGTCTAGATATAGTCCTATATGTTCTATATTATAGCCCGTTATGTTTTTTGTCAATAGATAATTCTTATAGTTCAATGAGATAGATTGAAAAGGACAATACAGATGAATGGAAAAGAAATTAAGACAATTTTTGGCAAAAATATCAAATTTTTCAGGTTCCATAAGGAATATTCACAGGCTGATTTAGCTGAAAAAGCGGATATTTCCATTACATTTTTAAGTAATATTGAAAGAGGCTTAAAATTTCCAAAACCTGATATAATGGCAAAAATAGCTAAAAGTCTTGATATTGAGATTTATGATCTTTTCAAGACTGATATAATACATGAAAATAATAAAGAATTTGTAAACCTTCTATTTGAAGATTTAACAAAGAAAGTAAATCAAGTTATTGAAAATGTTTATAAACAATATTCAAAATAATTTTTATATTATATTTTTATTTTTTATTTCGCCTAACAAAATGATAATAAGTATTCAAGTCTTCAATGTTTATTTTGTAATGAAGTTGTTCAATAACTTAAGTTATCGAACAACTCTATTATATAAATTAAGACTTACAATTATATTCCCAGCAGTTTTTTCGCGTTTAACCCTGTTATCAATTTTTTTTCTTCATTACAAAGCGAACTTTCATTAATAGCGGAAAAATAACGCGAAGGATTCAAAATTGGAAAATCGCTGCCAAAAAGAATTTTTTCGCAGATACCCAGGGATTTTATTACATTGTAAATTCTTTTATCATAAATAAAAGGACACGCCGCGGTATCATAATAAACATTTATAAAAGCTTCTTTTATTTCCTTCATTGTTTCGTACAGAAAAATGCCGCCGCCAAAATGCGCGAGTATAATTTTTAATTCAGGATTATTTTTTACAAATATTTCAATTTTTTTAAAACCGGCGTCCGTTTTACCGGCGTAATAATGACCGACAGGCTCGTTTACATGAATCAATAAAGGAACACCAAAGGTTTTGCAAATGTCCGTAACCTGTTTCATTGCGCGCTCGTTTTCAAGATCGAATCCCTGCCCGTCCGGGAATAGCTCGCCTGCTCCGGCAAGGCCTGAATTAAAACAGCGTTCAAGCTCTTTTTCCGCTTCATCTACATCAGGCGGAACAGCTGCGAATCCTGCAAGTTTGTCAGGATGTTTTTTTACAGCTTCTATTGTATAATCATTCACATAACGGCAGAGCCCTGAATCCCTGAAACCGAATCCGAAAACCACGGCTTTGTCAAAACCTTCACTTTCAAGCATGGAAATAGCGTCTTCGGCGGAAGCGAATTTATTAACTTTGCTGTTTGAAAGAAGTGAAAAATAAGGCTCGTTTTTAAAATATTTTTCAGGGTTTGCGGCGATGTCAGTCGGCGTTATGTGCACATGCGCGTCAATTTTCATTGTTTTCGCCTTCAGTTTCTTCAGGCGGGCCTGCGGATATGCCCATTTTTTTAAGACCTGCAAGCAGCGGATACCCTGCAAGCATTGCAGCTAACGCGAAAATCGCGCGTTCAACCGGAGCGTAAATTGCAAGAACAGTCCAGACTTCTGAAGGCTGTTTTATCAGCACAAGCGAGAAAAAATTGCCAACCGTAGCTCCGCCTATAAGCCCGCCGAACGCGCAAAGAAAGAACGCGAGAAAGTTCAATATTCTTTTTTTTGCCGCAAACATTTTTCCCGAAAAAATAATTCCTGCGGCAAGCGAAATAAATCCAAGTCCGTAAACAACAACAGGGTAAATTGCGGCGCTTCTGCCGATCTCCTGCGTAAACCAGAGAATCGTCCCGATCAAATAAATTATTATTCCGCCGTTAATGACAAAACTGCCTCTGCCGTTTACAGCGACAGGCGGGTTTCTTCCCCACGCGATGCAGCCGGCTGTAAACGCTGTAACAGTTCCGATAATAAAAGTTCCCGGGCCAAGCCACGCTGTATGCGGCGCGATAAACGATCCGATAAAACCGCCTGCGGCCGAGCAAAGCGCTCCGGCGAGAGGACCGAAAAGTATTCCCGATAAAGGATTTAAAACATTGGCGAAAGAAAATGTCCCGCCTGTTCCCCAGATTGGAAACGCGGGCAAAAGACATCCTGCGGCGACGACCGCCGCCCAAACCGCGGCGACCGCGGTATGAATTTTCTTTCCATTCGATACTGTGCTGCCTTGCGGCGTTTTTTTTATCTTCATATAATTGCTTCCATTTAAATCTAAACCGCACGCTTAAAAGATTCAATCATCCTGCACGATTCTTCCTGCGGACATTTTAATCAGTCTATGCGCGTATTTATCCGCAAGAAATATGTTATGCGTAACAAAAATAATTGTAAATCCCCTAGAATGAAGATCACGTGCAAGTTCCATAATTTTAATGCTGTCATTATAATCAAGTCCTGCGTCAACTTCATCAAGTATAATTATTTTACAGCCCATCGCAAGCACGCAGGCAATCACGGTTTTTACGCGGCCGGTTTTGTTTAACGCGTGCGGAAACTCCAAAGCATTTCCTTCAAGACCTGCCGCCGTTATCGCATCGTCAACGCGCATATTTATTTCAGCGTTAGATATATTGAATCCCGGAAGCTTCGCCCTGCGCATGTTTTTAAGCGCGAAAGAAACTTCGCCGCGCACAGAATCGGTGAATAACTGGGCGTCAGGATTTTGCATAACAAATCCAGCTTCTTTAGAAATATCCTGCACTGTCATTTTTTTTACATTAATTCCGCGGATTAAAATATCCCCTGAGCGCGGACGCAAAAGCCCCGTAACGCATTTTAGCAGAGTCGACTTTCCGCAGCCGTTATTCCCCATTACCGCGGCAAAATCATTATCAGCGAACGACAGATTGATATTATCGATGCAAAAACCGTCCTTATATGAATAAAAGAAATTTTTAATGTCAATGGCGTTAACCTTGCTTGTATGCTCTGTCCCCATGCTGTTATTTCGCATCCTTCGCGGTTCGGGTTTTTTTTCATTAACCGGCATTATACCGTTTTCTTCCAGCAGCGCGGTTTTTATATAAAAATTTTGCGCAGTATCGATCGCGGCGATTCGTCCTTTTTTTAGTATGCAAACCCTGTCCGCGTTTTCCAATGCCATTTCGCTGTCATGTGTTGTCATAACGATCGTTATATTAAACTTTTTATTTAAATTTTTTAAAACAGATATGACTTCTTTCGCGCCGTCAGGATCAAGGCGGCAAAGGGGCTCGTCAAGGCATAAAATTTTTCCGTTCATTGCAAGAGCCGCGGCGATGGAAAGGCGCTGCTTTTCGCCGCCCGATAATGTTGAAGGAACCCTGCCTTCAAAACCGGCAAGGCCGACTGCACATAACGCCGATTTCACCCTTCCTGCGATTTCTTCCCTGTCAAGCAGAAGATTTTCAGGACCGAACGCCGCTTCCTGAAAAACAGTTGAAGTAAAAAGCTGCGAATCAGGATCGTCGAAGACCATCCCCACTTTTGACGCAAGAACCGGTACGGATAAATCCGCGGTTCTACCGCCGTCAACAATTACTTCGCCTGCAAGTTTTCCTTCGCAGGAATGGGGAATGATTCCGTTTACCAGTTTGCACAAAGTGGTCTTTCCCGCGCCGTTTTCGCCCATTACCGCAAGAAATTCGCCTTCATCGACAGTCAAATTAATGTTATCAAGCGCGAAAGTTCCTGCGGCGCGCGGATAACTGAAACTTACATTAATAAAATTGATAATACTCATTACGCAATCAGGCTGAAATTAACAAATAAAACGCCTGTAAAAAAGATAACACATCCCGTTATACAAATAAAATCGCGGATTTTCATTACAGGTTTATCAATCCACGTTCTTTTTTTGTATATGCCGAACGCACGGCTGTCCATCGCGTCTGACGAACGCTGCGCCTTTCTCATTGCACCTAACATCAGCGGAAGCAAAAGACCCGAATACGCTCTGACGCGCGAAAGAATTGAGCCGCTGTTTCTGCGTTCAAACGAACGCTGGCAGCGAAGTCTTTGCGCGTCCATTATCACAAGCGCTTCATCACGGAATAAATAAACAAGGTTAAACGACATAGTGATGATAAAGGCAGTGCGGTAATTAAGCCCCGCCGCGCATAATCCTGCGGCGATTTGATATGGAGATGACGTTTCCGTAAATACCGGCAGAATTATAACAAGGGCAAAGAGGCGGCAAACAATTATAACGCCCAAAAGCAGACCTTCCCATTTTAATGAGCCTAAGCCCCCAAGCGCCGGAAGGGAAGAAGGGAAAAGCGGTTTTACAATATAGGAAGAGCCCGGCCCGAAAATCATTTGTATCAGTATAATGAATGCCGCTAACAATGTTAGATTCTTTACAAGCGGAAAATTACGCGAACTGCCGGCATGATTTTCCGCCGTTTTATTAATCCCGCTTAACGCTTTAGAAATAATGCGTATAACGGCGGAAAGCAGAAGCAAAAAGACAGCAACAGGAAGTTTGTCAACAATAAAAACAAGTATCGTAAAGAGAAGCACAAACACAAGCTTTGTCCTAACATCAAAAAAACACATCGAACACCTTAATAAAAAATATTTATTGATAACTATATACAAAATAATAATAATATGCTACACTTAAATATATCAGACAAAAAGGAGAAAGCGAATGACTGATGCAAAAACGCGCCTGGCCAACAGGGAAAGACAGAGAAAGTACCGTGAAGCGCACCGAGACGAAATCAACGATCAGCGCAAAGAAAGGTACAACAATCGTATAGCAAGCGGAAAATGCCCGCGATGCGGAGGAAAAGTCAAAAAAGGCTATACCCTTTGCGAAGATTGCTGTGAATATCAGGCAAATCTGAACCGCAAGTATGCAAAACAGCGAAAGAAAACATCAGGTAAAACAACAGCGGCAAAATCGTCAGCTGCAAAAAAATCAACAGTTAAAAAAACTCCAAAAACAAAAACTACTGCAAAGAAGGCAAAAGCAAAAAAATAATACCTGTGCTCTTTTTATGATTCCATATTATAAACCGTGCCGCAACGCACGGTTTTTTTTACGTTTGATTTAACAGAAAAATTAAAGCAAAGAACGAAAAATAACTATAGTTTTAATCGTCGTGACTCTGGGTAAAAGGAAGCTCGTTCTGCGGTTCCGCCGCCATTGTCTGGGAAAGCAGGCGGTTTATGATCCCCGCGTTGTCAAGAAGGCTTGATACAGACTGATTCTGATGAAGGCGCGATATTACATGGGCAAAGAGCCGCGATATATTTACATTCACATACCATTCGCGGTTGACAACGTCTTCCTGATATACCGCATTGGTTCCGATTATCCTGTAGAAAAGCCCTTCGCTGTAGGCATCGTCAAAATATTTAATCGCGTCGCCTGAAAAGAGCGGAAGGCTTATCGCGCAGATGATCTTCCGCGCGCCGTTTTCTTTTAAAAGCCTCATTCCCTTTATCAGCGTGCTGCCGGTTCCAAGCATGTCGTCCGCCATGAAAACGGTTTTGTCCCTTACGCTTCCTAAAAGACGAATCTGGGAAATATTCGACTGCGACGCGTCTTTAACAAGCATGGAATAATCCCTTTCCTTGTATAAAAGCGCAAGCGGCTTTTTCAACGACGACGCGTAAAATTTATTTCTGTCTACAGCGCCTGTGTCGGGAGAGACAACGACAAAATCGTCGTTTAAAATTCCGTCCATTTTTAATAAAGTATTGATTATCTGATAACTTGCGTGAAGGTTTTCAAGGCGCATGTTGTTAAAGGCGTTTGTAATATCCCTTGAATGAATGTCAAGCGATATTATGTGATTAACGCCGAGATCTTCAAATATTTTTCCGATGCGGCTCGCTGTCAGCCCTTCCCTGCCCTTTGCCTTGTGCTGTCTTGAATACGGGTAACAGGGTATGACAAGAGCGACTCTTTCCGCGCCCGCCTGCCGCACAGCGTCGATGGTAACAAACATGGTTAGCAGGTGATCGTTGGTTGAAAGCTGTTTTACAACACCGCCTGAAAATTTTACAGGATAACGGTTTTCAACATCCTGAAAAATATAAACATCCTTGCCGCGGATTGACTCTTCAATTTCAGATTTAACTTCGCCGTTAGGAAAAAGCGTAAATTTTACGGGAACTTTAAATGTGCCGTTAATGTCCATCCCGCTTTGGGACGCTGAACCGCGCGCGACAACTTTATTTATCAGATCGATTTGAAGAGACGCCTGATTCGCGCTCATCTCGTATTTCTTGGAAATTTCTTCCACAATAAGCCTTCGGCTGTGGCGGTATTTATGACGAAGATGATCGATTACTTCATCCGCGAAAACTTCCCCGCCGGGACACGCAATAATGGCTAAATTCGCAGGGTTGAAATATTTCATGGTTTTTTTAATATTTATCAAATTATGAAAAAAAAATCAAGTCAGCGGGACGGCTCTTCCCATGAGCGGCTGCGCCCGACGGCTTTGTGCCAGCCTTTGATAAGCGTATCGCGTTTTTCAGATTCCATGCCGGAAACAAAGGCGACATCGCGCTGCCAGCCTTTTTTTACTTCATTTTGATCTTTCCACAAACCTGTTGTAATTCCCGCAAGGCATGCTGCGCCCAAAGCGGTAGTTTCCCTTACTACAGGGCGGATAATCTGCGCATTGCAGATATCAGATTGAAACTGCATTAAAAAATTATCCCTGCTGGCTCCGCCGTCAACTTTCAGCTCCTTCATCGATATGCCAAGATCGTTTTCCATCGCGCGCAAAAGGTCCATCACCTGATACGCGATTGATTCCTGAGCCGCCCTGATAATGTGCGCGCGCTTTGTGCCGCGCGTTATTCCAAGTATGCAGCCGCGCGCATACATGTCCCAGTAAGGCGCGCCAAGCCCCGTGAACGCGGGAACGATATACACGCCGCCCGTATCGTCAGCCTTTTTGGCAAAATATTCACTGTCAGCGCTGTCCGTTATTATACGCAATTCATCGCGAAGCCATTGAATGACAGCTCCGCCTGTAAAGACAGAACCTTCAAGGGCGTAATTCACATTTTTGTCAAAGCCCGCGGCAATAGTCGTTAATAAACCGTTTTTGCTCTGCACTGCGTCTTTACCTGTGTTCATCAATAAAAAACAGCCTGTGCCGTATGTGCATTTAGCCTCACCTTTTTCAAAACAGCACTGGCCGAAAAGCGCGGCCTGCTGATCGCCTGCGTTACCTGCAATTGGAATTTCCTCTCCGTTTAATAAAGCGTTCCCGAAAATTGATCCTGACGGCTTAACGCAGGGCAGCATCGCGCGCGGGATGCCAAGAGCGTCAAGAAGTTTATCGTCCCAGTCAAGTTTGTGAATGTCGAAGATCATCGTCCTTGACGCGTTTGTGTAATCGGTTACATGAGCTTTTCCGCCTGTCAGTTTCCATATAAGCCATGTGTCAACCGTGCCGAAAAGTATATCGCCTGCTTCCGCTCTTTTGCGGACACCTTCAACATTATCAAGTATCCATTTTATTTTGGTTCCGGAAAAATACGCGTCGGGGATTAAACCTGTCGTCTTTTTTATATAATCTCCAAGACCGTCCTTTATCAATGAATCGACAATGCCTGACGTTCTCCTGCACTGCCACACAATCGCGTTGTATACTGGCTGCCCGGTGTTTTTATCCCAAAGGATAGCAGTTTCGCGCTGGTTGGTGATTCCGATCGCGCCGATGTCCTTCGCGGTTATCTTAACCTTGTTCATAAGGTCTGTCATAACGATGTACTGCGAAGAAAGAATTTCCGCAGGATCATGTTCTACCCAGCCTTCGCGCGGATAAATCTGGGTAAATTCCCTGCTCTCCTGCGCGATAATGTTTTGCATCCTGTCAAAAAGAATCGCCCTTGAGCTTGTCGTCCCCTGATCAATAGACAGTATATACTTATCCAAATTTATGCTCCTTGAAAATTTTTAACTTATATGGATTTATTATAACATGAATAAATATAAATCCTGCAATCAAAATATAAACGCCTGCGCGCAGAACGTACTTGATTATCTTTCAAACCTTCGCGGCAATGGAATAATCCTGGGTCAGCATACCCAAACGCGGCCGCAGGAAGAACTTGTTTACATTAATCAGGTGACGGGAAAACTTCCGGCTCTCTGCGGTTTTGAACTTTTGGCGTATTCGCCTAATATCAATTATAAGGAAAGCGGCGAAGAATGTCTTACGGAAGTTGAAGAAAATAAAAACACTCTTGATCGGGCGTGGCAGTGGGCGGAAAAAAAAGGGCTTATCACATTCACATGGCACTGGTTTTCGCCGCTTTACGGAAAAGACAAAACTTTTTATCAGGCCAACACTCCGTTTGACGCGCGCCTTGCGCTGCAGGAAGGAACTCCTGAGCGCAAAGCTTTTTTCAGTGATCTTGACGCAATGGCGGATTTGCTTTCTCCCTTTTGTAAAAAAAATGTTCCTGTTTTATGGCGGCCTTTTCATGAAGCGGAAGGCGCGTGGTTTTGGTGGGGAAGCCGCGGGCCGCAGGCGGCGAAAGGCCTTTACATCGATATGTATAATTATTTTACCAATGTTCACAAACTGAATAACTTAATCTGGGTCTGGAACTCGCCGCTTGCGGAAGGATACCCCGGCGACGAATACTGCGATGTGATTTCACGCGACATGTATCTTGCGAAACACACGCACAGCGATTACAAGGAAGGCCATGACGAGCTTTTAAAAATCACAAAATCAGATAAAATCACAGCGTTAGGTGAAACAGGACCTGTCCCTGGAATTGAAATGCTTTCAAAGACGCGCGTTCCGTGGACATGGTTTATGACATGGAGCAAGGGTATCTGTTACGAAGACTGCACAAGCCGCGCGGAACTTAAAGCCGCATACGAAAACGGATACGGCATAACGCTTGATAAACTTCCGGCTCTTTATTAAGTAAAGGCAGCTGTTGCCTTTTAGGTTATAAGACAGCTGCTGCCTATTAGCGCTATTCTACCGCTTAATCCCACATATCCGGATCTCGTTCATACTCGAAAACAAACGCTGCGCGGGCTGCGCCGCCTGTGAACGACGCGGTTACTGTCCCGCGGGCTACGAATGAATGCCAATGGAAGGTTTCGCCGCCGTCCCATATTTCTACATCGAATTCAATGGTGTCGTTTCCGGTGTAGGGAACGGCGGTTATATCGACGCTTCCGGCATCCCAATCCATTTCGCCGATTTTTAAATCCCAGACGTTTAGGGTGGCTGTGCCGTTCGTGATCACCACGCCGATCCCTTTAGCGCCCGCCATTGGATCATAATCTTCCCCGTTAATCACGCGGGCAGCGGCGAAGATGGATTCAAGATCACCGTTGTCACTATCCGCCTGGACGCGCATTCCGTTCCACTTGTCAAGCCCGGTGATGATAAGCCCCGGTTCCGCCGCCTGCCTTGCGCTTGGCGTGGTCAATAATGATCCAAACGATCCGCAGGCTGACATGGATAATACGATTATCACTGTAATTGTGATAACTGCAATGCGTTGCATTACTCCGATTCTCTTTTGTGCATTTTTCATAATAACTCCTTTATATTATTAAATACTATTTTAATGTTTATCTAATAAATCCATCAAGATCAAGATTAAAATAATACCTGATACCAGGAATGTGTATGTTGTTTTGCTCATATTGATATTTTTTAATAATTAAATCATAATAAACTCATGAAATATGATATAATCCTCTGCGGAGTCGGAGGACAGGGCGTTTTGTCAGTAGCGTTTATAATTGCGAAAGCGGCGGTGAGCGAAGGGTTTGAAGTGCGCCAGAGCGAAGTTCACGGAATGGCGCAAAGGGGCGGAGCTGTAATATCGCATCTGCGGATATCAGATAAGCCGGTTGCAAGCGACCTTGTGCCAAAGGGTAACGCCGATTTGATCATTTCCATGGAACCGCTCGAAAGCCTGCGTTATGTGTCATACCTTAAAAACGGCGGCGTCCTTGTGACGGCGGCGGAACCGTATAAAAATATCGCAGAATATCCCGATATAGAAGGGATTTACGCGTCGATAAAAAAGCTCCCTAAATACAGGATTATCCAGAGCGCGGCGCTTGTAAAGGAAGCCGGTTTTTCAAAAGCCGTAAACACGGTGATGGTCGGAGCCGCATCCGGTTTTCTTCCCGTTAAGGATACAGTAATCGAAAAAACCATAAAGGAAGTGTTCGCAAAAAAAGATCCTGAGGCTAACATAAAATCTTTTAAACTGGGGCTTGCGGCGGCAAAAGAAAAATAGCATGACCTTTCAGTACCGGAACCCGGAAATAGAAAAAATGCCCCGATGCGATCTTGAATCGCTCCAGCTAAAAAAATTAAAGATACAAATTGACGGCGCATTCAAAACTCAATTTTATAAAGAGCGCTTTTTAAAAACCGGAATAAAAAGTTCTGACGATTTTAAATCGTTAGATGATCTTAAAAGAATTCCTTTTACAACAAAAAATGATCTGCGCGACGGTTTCCCTTACGGATTTCTCGCGGTTCCTAAAGACGAAGTTATACGCCTTCACGCATCAAGCGGGACAACGGGAATTCCTACAACAATTTATTTTAACCGTAATGACATACAAAACTGGGCCTATTATATGGCGCGCTGCATTTACGGAACAGGCTGCACAAAAAGCGACGTGTTCCAGAACATGATCACCTACGGCCTATTCACAGGCGGGCTTGGCTTTCATCAGGGTGGCGAAGAAGTAGGAATGCTTGTGATTCCGGCGGGAGCGGGAAACACAGCGCGCCAGTTCAGAATGATGCAGGACTACGGAACGACAGTGTTACACGCAACGCCAAGTTTTCTTTTGCACCTTGAAACAAAAATGAAAGAAGCGGGCGTTCAAAGGGAAAGCCTTTCCATCAAGCGCGCGTTCGCGGGCGCGGAGCCGTACTCCGAAGACACAAGAAAAAGAATCGAAGCTCTTTTAAAAGTTGACGTTTACAATTCTTACGGGTTATCTGAAATGAACGGGCCCGGCGTCGCGTTTGAATGTCAGTGCAAAGACGGGCTTCACATCTGGGAAGACGGCTACATCGCGGAAATCGTCAATCCCGATACGCTTGAACCTGTTAAAGACGGCGAAACAGGCGAGCTTGTCCTTTCAATTTTATGCCGCGAAGCGACGCCGCTTTTCCGCTACCGCACAAGAGACCTTACTTCGTTTTACACAGAGCCATGCGCGTGCGGAAGAACTCACCGCAGGCTGCGGCGCATAACAGGCAGAAGCGATGACATGCTGATCATTAACGGCGTTAATGTTTTCCCGAGCCAGATCGAAGAAGTAATAATGAGCATGAAAGAAGTAGGTAACAATTATCTTATTGTCGTTGAAAAAGAAGGCGCGCTCGACAGGCTGACAGTAAAAACAGAAGTAAACGCGGAAATTTTTATGGACGACACGCGTCCGTTAAATGATCTCAAGGATAAAATCAAATCAACGCTTCAGGCTTCAATTTCCATCAATCCCAGGGTTGAACTGCATGAAAGCGGAAGTCTTCCGGTATCGGAAGGCAAAGCTGTGCGCGTGAAAGATACGCGGCCGAAAGATGTGTAAAAACTGCGAACGTATCGTTCCATAAAATCGCTTAAAAAAATCGATAATTACAGCTTGACAGATTATCTACACTATTGTATAGTAAATATCAGTGGACGCTTCAAATCTGCACGAAAAAATTTCGATTCTCTCAGGGGCTGCGAAATACGACGCGTCCTGCGCTACATCAGGTTCAAGCGGCTTTAAGGGCCCCGGCGGCAATAAACTCGGCTCTACCCTGCCGATGGGCGTATGCCACAGCTGGACGCAGGACGGCAGGTGCGTAAGCCTTTTAAAAGTGCTTTATTCAAATATATGCAGATACGACTGCGCTTACTGCGTAAACCGCGCGTCAGCTGACATTAAAAGATCGACATTTACAGTAAAGGAACTAGCGCAGCTGACAAGCGAGTTTTACAAACGCAACTATATTGAAGGGCTTTTTCTTTCATCAGGGATTTTTTCCGATCCTGACATCGTCATGGAAAAACTGACAGAAACCGCAAAGACGCTGCGGACAGAAATGGGATTCGGCGGCTATATCCACCTAAAACTGATTCCGGGCGCTGGCGAAAAAATAATACGCGAAGCCGGAAAGTGGGCGGACAGGCTCAGCGTAAATATTGAGCTACCTACAGAAAAAAGCCTTGTAAGCCTTGCGCCCGATAAAACAAAAAAAGCGATAATCGGCGCGATGAATGATTTTTCGGATATTAGCTGCGAAACCGAACAGGCCCGCAGGACAACTAAATTTCTTCCGCAGGGAAAAACCGCATCCCCCTGGTTTGCTCCTGCGGGGCAAAGCACCCAGCTTATTGTAGGAGCGACTGGCGAAGACGACAGGCAGATCATCAATTTGACCAGTTCGCTCTACAATAAGTTTTCTTTAAAACGCGTTTACTATTCGGCTTTTATCCACCCCGGCAATTATGCGTACAGGGAAAATTCGATCACGCGGCAATCGGCGGGCATTACAGATTCGCGCCTGCCTGATTCAATCGGCCCGCCGCTTGTCAGGGAACACCGTTTGTATCAGGCTGACTGGCTGCTGCGCTTTTACCACTTTAGCGCGAATGAAATTTTAACGGAAAGACAGCCGTTTTTGGACGCTCACCTTGATCCAAAAACGATGTGGGCGTTAAACAATCTGGATTATTATCCTGTCGAAATTAACCGTGCGGATTACGAAACGCTCCTTCGAATTCCCGGAATCGGCGCGAAAACAGCGCGCAGAATAATTGAAGCGCGCAGATCGCGCAGCCTTACAATCGAAAACCTGCACCGCATCGGAGCTGCGCTAAAACGCGCTAGATACTTTTTAACGGCGGGCGGAGTTTACATTGAACGCCCGGATGATCCTGCGCGCATCCGCCGCCTTTTGTCCGACGCTGACGGCGCGGGGCTTCAGCTTCCTTTATTTGAATTTTAACATGACGCTGAGCCTGAACGAAATTTTTACATTTATATACAATAAAGAAGAAATCCGCGCCGCAAGTAACGTTGATCTCTTTGGCTTTGAAGATAACGCATCTGGGTCCTTTTACACGCAGGCGGATATTGATTTTGTAAACGCGTATTTTTCAAGGGGATTCAATGTCTCAGCCATGAACTCTGTTATGCGCAACTTTTTCGATCTGTCGTTTAACGCATTTGATATTGTTCTGCACGCATGGCTGAGCGACTTGCCTGTAGAAAGAGAAACTGTCGCGTACGGCAGAAGCATAGCCGCGGCGGCGGCAAGCTCTGACGACAAACGCCGGGCCGCGGAAAAAACCGCGGCAAACCGCCTTGATGCGGACGCGCTCACCGTCCTTAACGCTTCGGCGAAGGTGCAGCGCGAAGTTCACAGGATGATGGGGCTTTTGCGTTTTAATCCAGGCGAAAAAGGCGGGTTTACCGCGCTGTGCGAATGCGATCATTTTATCCTTCCGTGCCTTATAGAATATTTTACATCGCGGTTCGGCGAAATTCCGTGGACAATAATCGACGTTAAACGAAACCTGCGTTTATGCCGCCGCCCGGGAGAAAAAGCGAAAGTTGAAAAATCAAAGGGTTTATCTGACGCCGAAGACATTAACGCCTCCTGCGGCGACGCATGGGAAGATTTATGGAAGCATTATCACAAGACAATCAACAATGAAGACAGGAATAACCCCAATCTACAGCGCCAATTTATGCCCCAGCGTTACTGGAAATACCTGCCCGAAAAATAAAGAGTTATAGCCGTTAATTATATATATTTTTTACTTGTACAATTTAAACTGTTTCGGGCATGCCTGATTTGAACAGGCGACATCTTGGTCCCAAACCAAGCGCGCTACCAGCTGCGCTAATGCCCGTCACTCTTTTGAGCGAATGGTTAAATATAGCCGTTAAATCGCGTTAATTCAAGATGCTCTGCCCTATTTTTCCCCGAGAAGCGCTTTTAGTTCCTGAATCTCGCTTATTATCTTGCTTCGCGGAAGTTTTTGAAAACGCACAGGGATCATTTCTTTGGAAGTACATTCAAGAACGGCGACAAGATTTTGAAGTTCAACTTCGTAGGGGTATGCCGCCGGAACAAAATCGCTCATTGCGTCTTCCATATCTTCGCGTTTGACAAAGACGCGGTCTGCAAGCGCGGCATTTAATTTCGCCCTGACCAAAACCGCCTCAAGGTCAGCGCCGGAATATTCATGATCATATTTTTTAAAAAGATCAGTGACAGAAAAATTTCTGATATCAAGATCAAGTTTTCTGACCAGTGTGTTAAAAAGATCTTCCCTGTCTTTTTTTGTTTCGGGGTAAAAAAGAGCCAGATGCTCTTCCGCACGGCCCTGCCGCTTTAGATCGATTGGAATCAAATCGGGGCGGCATGTTATTAAAAACCAGATAATCTTGCCGCGGTAATCGGTGTTTCCCATGAACGAAGCGATTTGCGCGAAGACGCGGTTACTGGTTCCGGAATCTCCCTCCTGATTGCGATCGCCTAAGAATGCGTCGGCTTCGTCGATCATAACCCCTACAGGAGCCATCGCGGAAAGAATGTTTAACACCCTTTCAAGATTCGATTCTGTTTCACCCTGCCATTTGGTGCGGAAGTTGCGGAACTTTACCATCGGGATTCCGATTTCGCCCGCGAACGCGTTAACCATAAAACTCTTTCCTGTTCCGACAGGGCCTGCGATCAAGTACCCCATCGGGAGAACGTCCGGGCGTCCCTTTTTGATTGCCTTTGCGGCGTTTTTAAAACGTTTTTTTACAAAGTCATGGCCTGAAACATGGGAAAGATCGTATGAAGTTTCCATAAACTCAAGAAGTCCGCCGGCTTCGTTTTCGATAATTTCCTTTTTTTTCTGCCGCATTATTTCAAGCGACAGCGGCTGTTTTTTTTCGTAGCTTTCGGCGGCAAGCCGGTTCAGGTTCATCAGGTTCAAGCCCGATGTGATTACAGCAAGCTTTTCCGCCGAAAGGCCGCGGTCCAAAAGGAGCTTTCCTTCTTTCTCTCTGGATAAAAGATAACTCTCCCTGATCTTGGCGTCAGGAAACGGAACATTGATTTTTACAGTTAACGGAGAGCTTGTCAAACGCGAAGAAATATCCGAAAGGTTTTCGGTAAGGAGAATTATCGATATGTCGCTTCTTATGAATTTTGGATCTCTTGCCCAGCGGTTGAAAGTTACCATGCAATAACGGTCGCGGTCTGAAAGGCGAATCAAATCGCCTGCGGGAACGATGGTTTCAGCGTCGTCAATTATCAGCACCTTGCGGCTTTTAACGCTCTGCGATAAAAAATATTTTTCAAGATACGGAAAACATTTTTCAGGATCATTTGAAATAAAATCGCTTTTGTCGGTATCGGGGCTTACGACAAATTTGGGGACGTCCGCAAGATAATCGGTTTCCATCTGCGCTTCGCAGAACGTTACGCCGCTTGAACAGTCGTAATACGCGATAATATCCTGATTGCCGAAAATAATTTCCGAGATGTAATCCTGAACTCTCTTGAATGTAAACTCGCCTTCCTTGCGTTTATGCGGAAGAAAATCCCTGATATTGCCGTATAATATATACAGGTTCGCGGTTTTTGAACCGTAGTTTTCCGCAAGCTCCTGCGCCCAGACAGGCAGAATTTTTATATACTCGTTGCTTCTGTAAATATATTGATCAGACATCTGTCCCCCCCAATGCCATACTATCATAAATTTGATTTAGTGAAAATATATTTATATGCGCAGACCGTCCCGCCTGCAAATGAAATTCAGAGTCCTTATTCATGTCTGTTAAGCCTGTCTGTTAAGATATTATTTTACAATTTCTTAACGGCTTTAATTCTACTAAGCTCCGCCACAGCGGCAATCAGTTCTTTGTCCTTCGCTATCTCGCTGATTAAAGCGGGAAGGCGGTATGACCAGTTGTTTTCGCTTTGCGTTCCGGGCGTGTTTATCCTTTCATCAGACGGATCGTCTGAATACCAGTTATTCGATAAATGAAGAAGGTCCTGTATCTGGAACACGCGGAAATACGAACGGGCGGACGCCGCTTTAGATAAAATCGCCTTGGCTGTCCCGGGATTGTAAATTTTCGGCAGCGACGGCACTCCGATAAAATTGGCAAACTGTTTCTGATCCGCTTCCTTTTCCCACCACTCCCTTACAGTGGAACTGTCATGAACTGCGGGCGTGCATACGCTCAATTTCGGATAATTTTCAAACGGAATATAGGGCGATCCTCCCTTGTCCCATTCGCGGAACCAGCGGACAACGCGCAGCCCGAAAATCTGAAGCCTGGAAAGCACCCGCGGAACGCACGGCGGAACCGCGCCCAAATCTTCCGCGCACGGGATCATCGAAGATGATTCAACCAAAACCGTAAGAAGCTTCATGCCAAGGTGAGCCCAGATTTTTTCTGATCTGCTCTGCCGTTTATCAAAAAGGTCTTTAAGCGCGTCCTTTTCTCCCTGCGATAATGATTTATACGCGGTTGTATCGCTGTACACCCAGACAGGCGAAAATCTTCCCTTGCTGTATTCAAGCAGAAACCTGTCCTTCCATCTTTTAACAAGGTAATCGCGGATAACTGGATGAAACGACAGCGCGTCAATATCTTTTTCTCCCCTGATATTTTTCTTGAAGAGCCACATTTCTTCATCGCCGATTCTTGTCAGCGCTTTTGTAAAGACCTTGTTCGCCGTCGCCCTTATTTCCGCTTCGGTTACAAAGTACCCCCAGTTAACCCTGAACTCGTGCCAGATTTCGCCTGTTTTGATATGGGGCTGCGACATCCAGCGCACTCTTCCTTTGTCAAAATTAATTTTCTTTAGATCGCCTGAAGTAACGGGAACATACGGAACAAAGCGTCCGAGCGCTGACGAATGATCGTAACGCGAGCTTGCCCAAATCCTGAAAAAGCCGAGAACATGATCAATGCGGTACGCGTGATAATATTTTTCCGCGACAGAAAGCCTTTTGCGCCACCATGAAAAATTGTCCTTCTCCTGTTCTTCCCAGTTGTAAATCGGAAAACCCCAGTTCTGTCCGTCAGGACTGTACATATCAGGCGGAGCTCCTGCAAAAAGTTCCTGATTGAAAATTTCAGGATGAGCCCATACATCGCAGCTGTCTTCGTTCATAAGAATCGGAAGATCGCCTTCAAGTATGATCCCCGCATCCGAAATCGCTTTTGACGCTTTTGAAAATTGATCGTCTAAAGCCTGTTGAATCCATACCCAGAAAATATGATCTTCGCGAAGCGTTTTATCCTTCCAAAGGTTATCAATATCGGATGCCGTTACATTTTTATACTCGCTCCATTCCTTCCACGATTTTAAATCGTTTTTTTCCTTGAGCCTTCTGTAAACGGCGTATTCTTTTATCCATGAATTATCGTTTATCCATTTTTTAAGGCTGCCTTCCGACGCGCTTTTATTTATTTCGTCTTTATTGGCGGCATAAATAAGGCGGCATATTTCAAGTTTTTCCTTTAACACTTCATAATGGGAAAAACGCCTGCAGCTTTCAAATTTTTCCTTTGCGGCTTTTACGCGTTTTTTTACCGTGTTATCGGCTTTCGCGAATTCGTCCAGTTTTTCTATGCTCAGATAAAGCGGCTGAAGACCGAAAGCTGTAAGGCTGAAGTATGGAGAGCTGTCAAAACCCGTGTCGTTCACAGGCAGAATTTGTATTATCCCGATTTTCATTTTTTTGCACAAAAGCGCAAAATCAGCAAGGTCGGAAAATTCCCCTACTCCAATTCCTCTGCCGGTACGCAATGCGCCGACCGGAATCACCGCGCCAAGAAGACGCTTGATATTAGTCTTTTTTTCCATAAATACCCCCCATTTTTGAATCATTACATTATAATCCCATAATAACAAATCGTAAACAATAATTATTTACACTTGCCAATTCGGAATTTCCAACTTACAATTATTTATATTATTTTTTAAAGAAAATTCAGGATCAATAGAATTAATATTTAATTACAGGAGAAAAAAATGAAAACATCCCGTTATTTTTTTACGTCGGAATCAGTGGGAGAAGGCCATCCCGATAAACTCTGCGATCAAATTTCTGACGCGGTTCTTGACGCGTGCCTAAAAGAAGATCCGCAAAGCCGCGTAGCCTGCGAAACATTCGCGTCAACTTCCATGGTGTTAATCGGCGGCGAGATTACGACAAATACATTCGTTGATTTTCATCATCTTGTCCGCGACGTCGCCAGGGATATCGGCTATACAGACCCGTCATACGGTCTTGACTGCAATTCGATGGCGGTTCTGGACATGATCCACAGCCAGTCTCCTGATATTTCCCAGGGCGTGTCGGGAACAGGGCTTAAAAAATTTAAAGGACAGCAGGGAGCAGGCGATCAGGGGATGATGTTCGGTTATGCTTGCAATGAAACAAAGGAGCTTATGCCGCTTCCAATCATGCTTGCGCATAAAATTCTTTTAAACGCATCAAAGCTCCGAAAAAACCAGACCATAAAATGGCTGCGCCCCGATTCCAAGAGCCAAGTGACTGTTGAGTACGAAGGTTTCAAGCCTGTCCGCATCGATACCGTTGTGGTTTCTCATCAGCATGATCCTGACGTTGCGTATAAAGACCTTGAAGCCGCGATAATAGAAAGCATTATAAAACCTGTGCTTGAACCCACAGGGCTTCTTGACAATAAAACAAAATATTATATTAACCCGACAGGACGGTTTGTAATCGGCGGACCGTTCGGCGACACAGGGCTTACAGGCCGCAAGATAATTGTCGACACATACGGCGGCATGGGGCGTCACGGCGGCGGCGCTTTCTCCGGCAAGGATCCGACAAAGGTTGACAGGTCTGCGGCGTACGCGGCGCGTTATGTCGCAAAAAATATTGTCGCCGCCAAACTCGCCGATCGCTGCGAAATCCAGCTTGCTTACGCAATCGGCGTACCTTTCCCCGTTTCTGTCATGGTTGACACATTCGGCACGGCAAAAAATGTAAACGAAGAAAAAATCGAAAAAGCGATTAGCAAAGTCTTTGATCTCAGCCCCGCAGGAATCGTAAAAACACTCGATCTGCGCCGCCCGATTTATCAGAAGACTGCGTCTTACGGACACTTCGGCCGCAGCGAATTCCCTTGGGAAAAAACCGATAAAGCCGAAGAGCTAAAAAAAGCGGTTGTATAACGCAAAGCGCGCTGATATGTGGAATGACTGATGTTCATTGATACAGTAAAAACGCGGCAGTTCTGCGAAAGGCTTTTTGAAGCGTATGGTTTTTCGCGGAAAGAAAGCGTAATAATTTCCGATGTTCTTATAAGGGCCGACCTTTACGGCATTGAATCCCACGGCATACACAGGCTTACGCGCTACAATGAAGAAATCACTTCAGGTCAGGTTGATGTTAAAGCAAAGCCGCAGATTGTGCACGAAACGCCAGTATCCGCGTGCATCGAAGCGAACAAGGCGATGGGTCAGCTTGTCAGCGTTCAGGCGATGGAACTTGCGATACAAAAAGCAAAAGTTTCAAACTGCGCGATGGTGACTGTGCGTAACTCAAACCACTACGGAATCGCGGGTTATTATTCTGAGATGGCGGCGGAAAAAGATTTAGCCGGCGTCTGCATGACAAACACGGAAGCGATCTGCGTTCCGACATTCGGCGCGCAGGCTATGACGGGTACAAACGCGATAGCGTTCGCAATGCCTGCGGACCCTTACAACTTTTCGTATGACGCTTCCACCACGATTGTCCCAAGGGGCAAGCTTGAAGTTTACAGAAAAAACGATCAAAGGCTTCCCGATAACTGGGCGTTAGACGAAAACGGAAAACCGAGCAATGACGCAGCCCTTGTAATTGACAATATAATCGCGAAAGCGGGCGGCGGCATCGCTCCGCTTGGAGGCCTCGGAACGCTTCACGGCGGACACAAGGGCTACGGGCTCAGCGTAATCGTGGACATTTTCTGCGCGATTTTTTCAGGCGGACTTACGTCTAACTACGTTAACAGGAAACCGGATCACACAGGCATCTGTCATTATTTTATGGCTTTCGATTACGGCATCTTCGGCGACAAGAAAATCATAAAAGCAAACATGTCAAAGTTTTTACAAGAACTGCGCGACAGTAAAAAAGCCGAAGGACAAAACAGAATCTACACCCACGGCGAAAAATCTTCGCAGATGAAAGCGGAACGCATAAACGGACAGATCCCTGTAAACGAAAAAACATTCAATGAAATGAAGCTATTAGCAGAAAAATTAGGAGTCTCTTTTATAATGTGAAGCGGCAGCAGTTATCAATAAAACTACGAAGCTGTCCTGACTCAGCGCTCCCGGTAATCTTCATTCGGCAATCTTTATTTGTCATCGCAATTTAAAATAAGTCCTTCCCTTGCCATGATGATTTTGGGATTTGTGTTATTCGCGTAACTTTTTTCGATTTTTTCCAGCTGGCTGTCCGTATGATCCGGTTCATGATGAAAAAAAACTAGGGTTTTTACATCGTTATCAGACGCCGCCTGAACGGCATGTTCGTAAGCGCAATGCCCCCAGCCTTTATGGGCAAGATAATCTTCCATTGTAAATTGCGCGTCATGGATAAGAATGTCCGCGCCTTTTACAAACTGCTTGATTTTTTCATTTTCTTCGCAGGCGGCAAGATCGCCTTCTTTCGCTTCGTCTGAATCGCCTGTAAAAAGATTATTGTACACTTCGTGATCATAAACAGTCGCGATTGATTTGCCCCGGAAATTAACGCGGTAGCCAAGGCAAAAAATCGGATGGTTTAAAAATTTTGTCGCTATTGTTACGCCGCCGCCAAGGTCTAAAACAGTTTCGTTTATCTGGTTATACTCAATTTTCGCGGCAAGTTCGCTTGCTCTTACGGGCCAGTACTGATGCGAAAGCTGGTTTTCGATAATTGATTTTAAGCTTGCGTTCCCGATTGAAACAGGCGCGTAAATTCTGAACCGCGTGTTAGGCGTATAAACAAGGCTGAACATCGGAAAGCCGATTATATGATCCCAGTGCGTGTGCGTTAAAAAAATATCAGCGTCAACTTTACCGTTTTTTTTATAATCGTTTTCAAGAAGCCATTCGCCAAGAGGACGGACGCCGGAGCCAAGATCAATAATTATAAGGCGTTCGCCCGCTCTTATCTCAAGGCATGAAGTGTTGCCGCCGTATCTGACTGTATCCGGTCCCGGAGTAGGGATAGAGCCGCGCACTCCCCAGAAACGCACTGAAAACATGTCTTAATTATATTGTAAATAAAATAATATAACAAGCAATCGTATTCTATGAAATATGAAGAAATAGTTTAGCTCTTTCGATTTCGCTGTATAATTTTTCCATGATGTCTACAAAAACATCTTCATTAAATCCGATTGTATTCCATACTTTCCTGTCAAGCTTTACCGGGTATTTATCCCCCGCGAATCCAACTTCATAAACATTGGAAAGATAATTCGCCGCGGCGACAGTACAGACAATGCCGCTGTTTTTTCCGCTGTATTCATTTGCTTTATGATGATTGGCGATTACGTCGTTTATTGAACTGTCCAGTTTCCATGCGCTTGAGATCATTACGCCCGCAGCGCAGTGATCGATTCCAAGGCTGTCGTTTTCAACATCATTCAATGCTCTATGTTCATTGCCTGCCAGAGTGATTAAATCCATATATTCCTGCGATAAGACGGCGTTTAAAGGAATTTTACCAAGATCATGAAGAAAACCGGCCAAAAAATATTCTTCAAGGTATTTAACATCGATACCCTGCTTTTCAGCAAGAAGCTTTGATGACGCTCCGACGCAAAGACAGTGCATCCAGTAACTGCTCATGTTAAGCCCGCCCCTTCCCCTGTTTTTCGGCATTACATTTAAAACAGCCATCGATAGAGCAAGATTCTTAACGGTATTAAGCCCGAGCATTGTTATAACTTTTACTATCGACGTGATATGCGTGTTTAAGGCGTAATATGCTGAGTTTATAAGCTGTAAAAGCCTTCCTGTTAAAACAGGATCGAGTGAAATTACTTGATTCAAATCCGAAGGATTAACTCTTGAACTGTTGCAAATTTCAAGTACCTTTGACGCTGAAACAGGAAGGCTCGGCATCTCGTTTATATAACTTAAAATCTTTTGATTTAACCGTTCTTTTGTCATGGAAATAATCCCGCAAGCGGCCTTGCAGTAACTTCGGCGGAAAATTCACCGATATTTATTTTTCCGCCTGATATGCGGTTGTACGCGGCGACTCTGAAATAATAGAGCGTACCGTTAGAAAGCCCTTCGATGTAAGCAGTGTTCGTCATTCCCACATTTATGGGAGAAGATCCCAAAAGCGCGCCTTCGCCGAAAAGTTCGTCTCTTACCGTGCTGTAATAAACAAGATATCCTTCCGTGTATTCATCCGGCGAGTATCTCCAGCGCAGCGTAACGGCGCCGTCTGACGCGACCGCGGTTAAATTGCGCGGCGGCATCGGCGGCTCGCCCGGTATGTAAATGATTTTAAGCTCGTCAATATAAGGGCTCGCTTCCCCGTCCGAAGACGGATAAAGATCAGCTGCGATTTGCACATAACGCCCTTTGATTCCTGATACGTCAGTCCCGGGCGTAAAATTAACCCAGCGCGCCGAGTTTAACTGCCACGGATCGTCGCCCGCGCGTATAAAAAAGTTTATTTCGCTGTCATCGGAAAAACGGAATCTTCCGTTTTCGCGGTACTCGTTAAAAACAATATGACTGCCTGATGCGTTAATATTGTATCTTCCGCCTGTAACGTCAATCCTTACAAGGCCGCTTGAATATTCGCCCAGATCGATAACGCCGGTTTCAATCCTGCCGCCCTGCGGATTATACCTTTGAACCGAAGAACGCCCTGCAAAAGCGCTGTGAATTTTAAACTCGTCCATTATGCCTGAAAAACTGTCGCCGAGCAGAAAATGTCCGCCTGATCCCGTAACAGGCGTGTACACTTCGCTGTTTTCTCTCCCTGTCGCTGTCGCGTAGGCGATTGCTTCAATCGCGCCGTCAACTAAATATTCCAGCATTCCGGTTGAAGCGTCAAACCTTATTAAATGATGGCTCCATGTTTTAGGAACTATTGGAGCGCTGCCGGTTAATTCAATATTGATGTTAGACGCGCCGCTGACAGAAGTAAAAAAATTGACAAATGACCACTGCATCCTGTTTCTTGTCACAGAACAGGTTATCCGCTGAACGGAACCGGCGGCGCCTGTTCTGTTAGCTGCTACCCATGAAAGAATTCTTTCGCCGTTTTCCATGTTAAACGGATAAAGCCAGAATTCAATCGTAAAATCCCTTAAGCGGTTTCCCGGCGCGAAAAGCGCCGAGTAACTGTAAGGTTCAATGATGATTGCGCTGTTATTTGAGCTTGACCTGTTAAAAAGCGCGGCTCCCGATCCCGCTCTTGCGTACAAACGGCCTGCGGCTTCAACTGCGGAAGGAACCTGAAGCCTGTAATTTCTGGCGCTGTCTGCAAATAAGGCTGTCTGGCTTTCGTCAAAAGAAAGCGCAATGTCTACCGCGCCGGATGACATTGGCAGGAATGTTCCAAGAACGCCTGATGCCGCCTGATAGCCTGAAACCGACGCGCCTGAAGCTGATGAAAGCGCAAGCACAGGATACGGCCTTACAGACCTTACTTCCGTAATACCGGTTTTATATTCTGCGATTCTCCATGATGAAGATCCGCCGATCGTAATGGTTCTTTCCCCGATCGCAAAGAGGCTACCTGAAACTGAAATGAGTATGTATAATGAGAAAACGGATAAAAATAATTTTTTCATGGTAACCTTATTATAAGAATATCGGTCAAAAATGCCAAAAAAAGAATAATGGAATGACATGATTATAGGAAATGAGAAGAAAAATGACAACCAAGACAATTCTCAGGCGGAAGATCATCTTGAAAAATTGAAAAAAGCCGCCCTGGACACCCCATCAGAGCCCGGCGTTTATATTATGAAGGACTGTGACGGGCAGATTATCTATGTGGGAAAGGCAAAATCGCTTAAAAACCGCGTTAAATCATATTTTTCAGGCAGTAAAGACATAAAAACAGCTACCCTGATGCGCCATATCCGCTCCTTTGAAACAATAATTGTGTCAAGCGAATATGACGCGCTGCTTCTGGAAAACACGCTGATAAAGCAGCATTCGCCGAAGTACAACATCAACCTGAAAGACGGCAAAACATACCCTGTCATTCGCATAACGCATGAAGATTTTCCGCGCGTCTTCCGCACACGCAGGATTATTAATGATGAAAGCCTTTATTACGGCCCGTTTACAAATGTTCAGGGCGTTAACGTAATGATGGAACTTGTCGACAAGCTTTTTCCGCTGCGCAAATGCAAAATAATCAAAATGAAGAAAGCTGCCGGTTCAAAATCACGGAAGCGGAGCGCATGCATGTACTACCACATCGGACGCTGCATGGCTCCATGCTGCGGAAAAATTTCCAAAGATGAATACGCTCTTCATGTCCGTCATGTGCAAAATCTGCTTTCAGGCGAAAACGACGCTCTTGTTATCGGCCTTACCGCCAAAATGCACGAAGCCGCGCGTGATTTGCAGTTTGAAAGAGCCGCGCACATCAGGAACACAATCAGGGCGATTGAAAGCCTTACAGGCGAAGACAGTCAGGTTGTAGACTTAAACCCCGAAGACAGGGATTACATCGCATGGGCTTCAAGCGGAGTGCTTGCAACCTTTACCGTTTTTTCGATGCGCGGCGGCAAGATGACAGGCAGAGACCTTTTCCGCACACGCAGCGCGGCGGGCGAACAGGAATCGCTGGAGCATTTTATCACTTCCTATTACAATCCTTCAAAGCCGCCGCCTTTAAAAATTTTTATTCAAAGTCCGGCACAGAAACATAAAGACACAGAGGAAGCGGAAAATAAAGAATTAAATCCTGGGTTGGTTCAAAACTGGTTCATGGAAAAATTCGGATACGAGCCGCAGTTATTACCGCCTGAAGAAAAACATCATGCGGCGATTCTTGCGATGGCAGGGCAGAACGCATCTGAAGATTTGCGAAAGAGGCTGAAGGAAAGAGGCGCAGGCCCTGCGCTTGATGAACTTGCGCGGGCGCTTAATCTTGAAACAAAACCCGAGCGGATCGAAGGATTTGACATTGCGCAGCTTGACGGCAGGCATCCTGTAGCGTCTTTAATTTCTTTTAAAAACGGCGTACCTGACAAAAAAAACTACCGCTACTTTAAGCTGCGCACCGTTATCGGAAAAGTGGATGATTTTGCCGCAATGCGCGAAGCCGTCAGCCGCCGCTACTCGCGTCAGATCCGCGAAGGTAAAGAGCTGCCCGATTTAATACTTGTAGACGGCGGAATAGGACAGGTAAACGCGGCGAAAGGCGTTCTTGATTCGCTTGGAATTAACTGCGATATAATCGGGCTTGCAAAACGCGATGAAGAAATATGGCTGCCTGAAGCGAAAGAACCTGTTGTGCTTTCCAAACAGTCAGAAGCGTTAAAAGTTTTACAGTATGTCCGCGATGAATGTCACCGTTTCGCAACAGGGCTGAATCAAAAGCTCCGCTCCAAAGACCTTTTCTTCCCGGTACTGGAATCGGTGGAAGGAATCGGACCAAAGCGCGCCGCCGTAATTATGAAAACTTATGAATCAATTTCTGGAATCGCATCAGCGCAGCCTCTCGATATTTCACATCGATGCGGCATAAGCGAAGCGTCAGCCAGAGCTGTAAGAGCTGTAGCGAAACTTGCGCTTGAAGAACGCGGTATTTCATCAAATTGATTAAGTCCCAAAATCGATATAATATATTAATATATTACCAAATTTATTAATAATATACTTTAAGAAAACCCATGAAATATAGAAAATTAGGAAATACCGCATTAAATTTGCTTGACAGATGCGGAATTTACTACATAAAATTATACAAGAATATTTTATTCTAAATAATTTATGTTAAAAAAAGGAGAGAGAAATGAAGAAACTATCCATTTTACTCGTTATGTTTATTCTGGCGGCAGGCTTAATTTTTGCTCAGGAAGAAACTACTCAAACACAGGAACAGCCAGCAGCGCAGCAGGATGAGCAGCCGGCAGCTGAAAAAGAACGCTCAATTGAAGGTTTTAACCTTGAAATAAACTGGGGTTTTCCTGTGCACTGGTCAAACAGCACATATGACAATTTGATCATCGAAGCGCCGGACGGCGGAGATAAAGCAGTAACAGCCGATACGGCTTTTGGCATCACGGCAATATTCAATTTTTCAAATATAATCGGATTATCGCTGGATTTTGATTTCTTCTACGGCGGAAAAATCGCCGGATTTGCGTCAGACAGAGCTGATTATATTTCGCTTTTTGGGTTTGATTTCTACTTAGGGCCGGTTTTCTATCTGTTTAACAACAACCTGCTCAGAATACCGCTTTCATTCGGCGCGCATATGTATTATTTTGCTGATGAACGCTGGGCGCCTATACCGATTGAACCATCCAATGGTTTACCGCAGACGGAAAACGCTATTTTCAGAACAAATGATATGCAGTTTGGTCCTTACCTTTCTCTCGGCGTCCAGTTCCACTTTAACAAAGACCTTTACGTATTCAGTAAAACTACTGTAGCTATTGACCTCTTCCGTTTCATGGCAATTAATGGCGGCGCAGCATTTAATGATTCAATTTCCGTTAACTGGCTCGTTAAACCGGCAATCGGTCTTGGTATAAAGCACTAAAAACAGCAACCTTATTTAAAAGGTAAAATAAGAAAAGGCCGTTCACTGAACGGTCTTTTTTTTATAGACAGAAAAAAATACGCCGCTTCATATAGTTGAAAAATACTAAAAATTCTGTTAGATTAATATTTCCGCATGTTACACATAGGCATAGATGTAGGCTCCACGACAGTAAAAACCGTGGCGATACAAAACAAAAAAAATGAGATTCTTTTTTCAAGATACGAACGGCACGGAGCATGTCAAAGCGAGAAAGTGCATGAGTTCTTGAAAGAAATTTTTACGCTTTATCCCAATGAACAGTACAAGCTTTGTTTCTGCGGATCAGGGGGCAGGGCAATCGCCGATATGCTCCATGTTCCGTACATTCAGGAAGTAGTCGCAAATTCAATAGCCGTAAAAACATTTTATCCGCAGGCAAAGGTCGCGATTGAGCTGGGCGGACAGGACGCGAAAATTGTTTTCTTTTATCATGACGGGAAAGAAAGCCTTACAGCCACTGACATGCGCATGAACGGAAGCTGCGCGGGCGGAACCGGCGCTTTTATCGATGAAGTCGCTTCGCTTCTCAGAACGCCAATCGAAGAATTTAACGCGCTTGCCGCTAAAGGCACGCAGGAATACGATATATCCGGCAGGTGCGGCGTTTTCGCAAAGACCGATATACAACCGCTTTTAAACCAGGGCGGCCTTCTTCCCGACATCGCCCTTTCTACTTTTCACGCGATCGCGAAGCAGACAATCGGCGGGCTCGCGCAGGGGCTTGAGATACGGCCTCCCGTTGTTTTTGAAGGCGGGCCTTTAACATTCAACTCTGTTTTAATCAATGTGTTCGCGCAGCGGCTCGGCCTTGCGGAAAAAGATATAATTCTGCCGCCCAAAGCGGAACTTTTTATCGCATACGGAGCCGCTCTTTCAATTAACGAAATGTTCGCGCAGGATGATGCCGCGGCTGCCGGATTCAGCCCTGAAGCGGCGCTTACTACCCTGTCCATGTACCGTGAAATAGCGGCGGGAAATTTTATATCGCCAAGTCAGAACTTTTTTAACAACGAAGCGGAACGCAGTGATTTTAACGCGCGTCACAGGATACAGGCAATAAGCAGGAAAAAGGCGGAGCCGCAGAAAAACAGCGAAAGAGAAATTTTACGCGTGTATATGGGGCTTGACGCCGGTTCCACTACGACAAAGTTTGTGCTAATCGACGAAAACGAAAATGTTGTCGACTGTTTTTACAGCCCGAATAAAGGCGAGCCTTTAAAAGTCATAAAGCAGGCGTTACTTGACATGTACGCAGGATACCGTGACGCGAATATCGATCTTGAAATAATCGCGCTTGGAACTACAGGTTACGGCGAACTTTTATTTGACAAGGCCCTTGGCGCGGATTTCCATACGGTGGAAACAGTCGCGCACGCGGCTGCCGCGCAGAAATATATACCGGGCGCAAGTTTCATTCTTGACATCGGCGGTCAGGACATGAAAGCGATTTATTTGACTAACGGCGTTGTGACAAACATTACCGTTAACGAAGCGTGTTCGTCAGGCTGCGGCTCCTTCCTTGAAACATTCGCAGAAACTTTAAACATTCCCGTGGATAAAATCGCGGAAGCCGCATTTAACGCGAAAAATCCGGCGCAGCTTGGCAGCCGATGCACTGTTTTCATGAACAGCACAATCATCACAGAGCAGAAAAACGGAAAGCAGGCGGACGACATCATGGCGGGCCTTTGCCGTTCCATCGTGGAAAATGTGTTTACAAAAGTTGTGCGCATATCATCGCCTTCGCAGCTCGGCGATAAAATCGTAGTTCAGGGCGGAACATTAAAAAACGACGCGGTGCTTCGGGCGCTTGAACAGTATCTTGGAAAGCCTGTAGTCCGCTCGCCCTTCCCCGGCGAAATGGGCGCGATCGGCATCGCGCTTCTTACAAAGCGTCATATCGCAGAGCACGGCTACACATCCCCGCACGGGACGTACGAACATTCGCAGCTTAAGCAGTGTTCGCGTTTTATCGGTTTTGACGCGGTTAAGGATTTTTATTATACGCAGGAAGCGAATTTAATCTGCCCCTACTGCGGCAATAACTGTTCAAGAACCCTTGTGCGTTTTTCCAACGGCCTTACATGGGTAACAGGCAACCGCTGCGAAAGGGGAGAAATTGTAGGCGACCCTGATGATCCTGCGTTACGTGAAGAAGTAATGAAAAGAACTCATGAAATGAACGCGGTTCCCGACATGATTAAAACGCGCGGCGAGCTTGCGTTTAAGGATTATCCTTTTACGCTGATACAAAAACAAAAAAATATTACCATAGGAATTCCGCGGGTTCTTGATTTCTGGCGCAATATGCCGTTCTGGAAAACATTCTGGCTCTCTCTTGGGTTTAACGTTGTAATATCGCGCAATAGTTCGCGCCGGCTTTTTGAAAAGGGAATTCAATACGTCTCGTCCGATACTGTCTGTTTCCCCGCAAAACTTGTTCACGGGCATATCGAGGATTTAATAGAAAAAAAAGTTGACAGGATTTTCTTTCCGCAGATTAACAGGCTCCCCCCCGACAATCCCGAAAAATTATGCACTTTTACCTGTCCTGTTTTAAAAGGCTACCCGCTTTCAGTCAGGTTTTCAAATAATCCTGAAGGCAGACACGGCATCGCGTTTGACACTCCTGTTTGCCACTGGTTCTCCAAAGAAGACATGGAGTTCCAGCTCTGCCGTTACATGAAAGAAACGTTTAACATCCTTCAGGAACCGGTCCTTGCGGCAATCAAACAGGGCGAAAATGCGTTAGCTGAATTCAATAAAGCAATGACAGATAACGGAAAAAATATTATTGACAGCGCGCAGCGCAGCGGAAAATTCGCCGTAGTCATCGCAGGGCGCCATTATCAGTATGACGAGCATATTAACCACAATCTTTCAAGATATTTTACAAGCCTTGGCATTCCGGTTCTAACCCTTGATTCGCTTCCGGGCATTAACATGGTTCATCTTGACAAATCCCGCGTTGAAATAACAAACAATAACCACGCGCGGCTTTTATCGGGCGCGATTATCACGGCGGAAAACCCCGCGCTTGAATATGTCGATATTTTCAGTTTCGGCTGCGGCCATGACGCTGTCTATACCGATGAAATCACTCGTATAATGAATGAAATTTCTGGTAAATCGCCGCTTATTCTAAAAATGGACGAAAGCGAAATTTCAGGTCCGCTCAGGATAAGGGTGCGTTCATTCATAGAAACAGTGATGATACGGCGCAAAAAAACGGCGCATAACGCTGTACCGTTAAACGATCCGTATCCTGTAAAGCTGCGCAAAAAAGACAGGGAAAAAATAATTTTAATACCCAACGCAAGCAGGGCTTTCTGCCTTGTAACAAGCGCAGCTTTAGTAAAAGACGGCTGGCGCGCGGAACCATTGCCGATGGGCGGCGCGCAGGCGATCGCGGCGGGGAAAAAATATGTGCATAACGATATGTGCCTGCCGGCGCAGATTGTAATAGGTGAAGCGATTCTTGCGCTTAAAAGCGGCAAATACGATCCTGACAACACAGCTGTGGGAACTCCGAAGGTTCTTTGCGACTGCCGCCTTGCGAATTATATGCCGCTTACAAGGAAAGCGCTTGATGAAGCGGGATTTCCGCAGGTTCCCGTAATCAGCACGGACATGCAGGATTTAAAAAACGCGCACCCAGGGATTAAATTTACGCCAGTCACATACGCGAACGTTATCTGGGGAATAATTCAATCTGACGCGCTTGAATTCCTTCGCAGAAAAATACGCCCTTATGAACTGCAAAAGGGCGAGACGGACAAAGTGACAGATAACGCGTTCGTTCAAATCGCGGCGGGAATCGCCAAAGGCGGAATCGCAGGCTCAATTAAACCGTTCAGGAAGGCGGTAAAGGACTTATGCAAAGTTCGCTATGATCGTTCAAAACTGAAAGAACAGGTTCTTATACAAGGCGAGTATCTTTTGACATTCCATCCCGGATCGAATCAGGAAGTTGAAAGATACCTAGAAAAAAACGGAATGGAAGTGATCTTTCCGCGCATGTGCGGAATTTACCGCCATCTTTTTTTGAATCATACAATCTGTGAAATGGATCAGTTCAAGGTAAAACATTCGTTATACGACAATCTGTTCGCGCGCCTTGGAAGCAAATTTATGGACATCGCGGTTAAGCATACCGATAAAATCGCGAAAGCGCATCCGTTGTACGAAAAAGACGCATCCCTGGAAGACGTGGCGAAGCTAAGCGATCACATAATGCATCATTCGATTCTATCGGGCGAATCATTTTTAATCGCGGCTGATATTCTTCATTATGCCGCAAAGGGCGTCCGCTCGTTTGTAATACTGCAGCCGTTCGGCTGCCTTCCAAATCATGTCTGCGGACGCGGAATAATCAAAAAGCTAAAAGATCATTACCCCGGCATTCAAATCCTGCCGCTTGATTACGATCCTGACGTAAGTTTCGCCAATATCGAAAACCGCCTTCAGATGCTTATCATGAACGCGAAAGGCTTCAGGAAGACGGGGTGATTTTATTTACTGACATTTATTAAAAATTGTTATATCATCAATATATGAGCAGCGCTTCTTTATCAAAAGAAAAATTTACAAGATATACATATATCGTCCTGCTTTCGATCATCGCTTTGCTAGTTGTGCTGATTATTACGGGGACAATCACGGGCCTTGTAAGACCGCGCAATGCCGCGCCTCTGATCAGTTTTGGAAACACGGTTCAAAACGGACAGACCCGGCTTCACGGCGATGACGTTCGCGTTTACTCGGGGCTTGAAAGGCTACGAATTACGCTCTCGGATTCATCGATACTGATTTTATCGATTGCGTTCCCCTACTCCGCTAATGACACCGCTTTTTCAGAAGAACTTTCTTCCAGGGTAAACGACTTTAAAATAATCGCGTACGATTACTTTTCAACTCTGCCTTCTTCTTCCGGTAAAGTTCAAATTGACGAAGAAAACGCCAAACTGGAACTTCTGAACCGTTATAACGGCAGCCTTCGCCTTGGCCGCATTGAAATCATTTATTTCAGCGATATGATGGTTTTGGAAACTGTTTTTAATTGAATTAACCGCATGGCTGTAAACCGAACCGCCCGAACAGGGCGGTGTCCTATCCGCAAAGCGGATAGGCGCGTTTAGCGTTTGTTAGGCGCTGGTTTTTTGCTTTTACTAAATATTTATGCACATGTTGTTTACCTGTTTTAAATTACAGTGTTTTACGGTTATGGTGCACAAATATTAAAAAACTAATTGTATGAATGAGTAATAACCCAATCGTGATCCATAGCGGAACATAAAAACCAAGAAATACATATACAATAATTGCGGCAAGTAAGCTGAATATTGTTATAACGAAAGTGCTGAGTGCGGATTTTTCACTGATTTTTATTTGCCGCTCGTCTTTTGCATTTATTTCTTGTTCCTTCGCAATATTCGGGTTTCTTTTTATTTTAATTAAATTAACAACAGCAACTGCAAAAATTGAGATGCTAAAACCTGAGCCAAATCCAATAAGACGGCTGCTAAGTTCGTCATCTTCCGTTAAACTTCCGGCAATAAATCCAGCCGCCGCCAGCGCAATACCCAATGCAATCAAAAAAATAAATAGTTTATTATTTGATTTTTCCATTTTCGTCCTCCTCATAAATAAAAATCTCTTCAACATTCATGCCGAAAAAACGCGCTATCTTAATCGCTAAGATAATTGAAGGGTTATACCTGCCATTTTCAAGTGAGCCAACTGTCTGCCTTGAAACTTCCAGTATTTCGGCAAGTTCCTCCTGTTTAATTCCACGCTTTTTTCGCAGTTCTTCCAATCTGTTTTTCATGTCATTTTATCCCCCTTAATGGAAAGTTTGCTTTCCATTAACAATATACTGCAGATTATTAATAATGTCAAGCGTACTTTCCATAATAAATGAATTTTTTTTTGATATTTTTATTAATAAAAAACAAAAAATGCCTTTTATGCGTTTTTTTATACTCGTTTATTCATCATTTTATCGCAAAAAACTTGCGCCTAACTGCGCTTATAATCAATACTGCATGCAACTTAGATAATATGAATGTGTCAAAATTAAAGAGACGTAAGTGAAAAACAGATCGGTAGACCAAGGATGGATTTTTTCTTACAATAAAGTCCTGGAGTTTATATGAATGGAACATCAGGTACCGCTCAGGTAATTATTTCCATAATTCCGATAGTTGGAATTGTAATGGGTTCTGTGGTGGTCTTCTTTTATTTATTATGGAACCACCGCCGGAGAACGCTTTTAATACAGGCAGGGCATTACGCAAGGCCTGAATTTAATCTGCAGTCGTTCAGCCTGTTGTCAGGCTTGCTGCTGGCAAGCGTCGGAGTTGTAGTAACAGTTTTGCTGATAATTATGGAAGGCGCGTCATACGGTTTACTGGGCGGAATTATCCCCCTTGCGATGGGGATCGGGCTATTAGCTTACTACTTGATTAAACGACGTGAAAAAACCGCCGGGATCAATTTAAAGGAAGATTCCCGTCCGGTAAAATATAATGGGTGAATTAAACGATACCCTAATTGTCAGTCAGGTTGTTTCGGGGCATAAGGATCTGTTCCGGCTATTGATCAGGGAGCATGAAAAAGCGGTTTACGGAATGGGCATAAGCTTTTTCAGAAACAGCGAAGACGCTTCCGATTTTACGCAGGAGGTTTTCTTAAAGGCGTTTAAAAGCCTTTCTCATTTTGAAGGCAGAAGCAGGTTTTCAACATGGCTGTATAAAATTGCGTATAACACTGCGCTGAATGAAGCGACAAGGAGAAAGGAATACCAGAGCCTTGCGGAAGATGAAGCCGAAAAGATCGCGTACAGCGGCGAAACGCCTGAAAGGATTTTGCTTCGCAGCGCGGCGAAAGAGGCGGTTCGCGCGGCTGTAAATGAGCTTCCGGAACGTTACAGGATTTGCATCGATCTGTTCTTTTTTTACGATTGTTCGTATCAGGAGATTGAATCGATCACGGGGATTCCTGTAAATACTGTAAAGTCTCATGTATTCAGGGCGAAAATAATATTAAGGGAAAAGCTGGATAAGCTGGCGTTTAATTAGAATTTTTATAAAGGAGCCGTAAAATGGATTGCGCAAAGATTATGGATATGGTTTATGAACACGATAAAGACACAATGCCGCTTTTAAGCCAGATTTATGTAGCGGTTCACGCTTTTTTCTGCTCTTCCTGCGCGCAGAAAATTGAAAATTTTTACGCGGCGTCAGTTATGTTAAAGGAAGAATTGTATCAGAAATCCGTTTTAGATAATAATTCATTTTCCGCGCTTGAAGATTCCATTATGTCAAAGATCGCGCAGGAAGAATTGCCTGAAATCAGTTATTCTCAGCAGGGTGTGTCAACGCGCGGCTGGGTAATTGCGGGCCTTATCCTTTTAGTTTCGCTTGTTACTGTGTTTTTCGGTCTTGATTTTAAAAGCCTTGCGAATGCCTCAGGGATGTCGTTCATGCTTCCGATAGGAATTACTGTCGGCATTATTCTTACAATCTACGGCGCGCTTTTTATCGGAAGCCATTTAAAGGAACTTTCAGAACGCTTCGGCCTTTAAAAATGCGGCATCACAAATGCGGAATCCCCAAAAATATCGATAAAAAAATTCCCGGCTCTTTTCTCTTTATTATACCTGTCTTTGTAATTTCATTTAACAGTTTTTTATTTTTTTCCTGCGTACGGGCTGAACCTGCACGCATGGAATTTATTCTTGGCACAATCTGCTCCGTAAACCTGTACGGACTGGGCAGCGAAAGCGTATATAACGAAATTTTCGGCAGGTTACGCGAAATTGAAAATCTGATGAGCGTAAACATCCCGTCTTCAGAAATAAGCCGGATAAACGCGGCAGCCGGAATAGAACCTGTTCGCGTAAGCGAAGAAACATTTAACGTTATAAAACGCGCCGTTTACTTCGCGCGGCTTTCAGAAGGCGCATTTGATCCGTCAATCGGGCCTGTTGTCATTCTATGGGGGATCGGAAGCGGCAGCGAACGCGTTCCTGCAAGCGGTGAAATTGCGGAACTGCTGCCGCTTGTTAATTGGCGTAACATAGAACTTGATGAAGAAGCAAAAACCGTTTTTCTTACGCAGTGCGGAATGTCGCTTGATCTTGGAGCGATCGCAAAAGGCTACGCCGCCGACGAAGCTGCAGCGATTGTAAAAAAAGCGCTTATAAGCCGCGCCTTAATCGATCTTGGCGGCAATATAATCATTACAGGCGAAAAAAAAGACGCAAGCCCGTGGAGAATCGGCGTTCAAAATCCCGAAAAGCAGCGCGGAACCGCGCTTGGTTATTTGCAGATAACGGCGGCGCCGAATGAATCAAAAACAGTTGTAACTTCCGGAACTTACGAAAGATATTTTGAAAATGACGGAATAAGGTATCATCACCTTTTTAATCCGCCGCTTGGATACCCTGCCCAAAACGGATTAATATCTGTCACCGTAACCGCAGACGTTTCCATGGACGCGGACGCCCTTTCCACCGCAGTCTTCGTTCTTGGCTTTGAAAAAGGCTTCGCCCTGATAGAATCGCTTGACGGCATCGAAGCTGTCTTTGTATTTGAAGACAGGAGCGTAAGAACAACAGCCGGCGCTGATTTTACACTGACTGATAAAACATATTTTATTAAGAAATAAAAGTAATCCAAGGGAGCCACGATAAAATTATAACCGCGGCTAATATAACAAAGCCTGCGGGTTTTGTTTTTGTTATGTGAACATTATCTGCGGACGGCTCTCCGCTTTCTGGCCGCTCCGCCGCGGATGAAATTTCAATCATTACGCTGTCAATACTGGCGATAATTCCTTCCCGTCTGCCGGCGCTTCGGAAAAAATTATATTTCCTTCCCGTCAGCGTTGAAAATATCCGCAAGGATTCGCTTAAAATAATGCCGAAGCCGCCGTGAAGTTTCAAATCCTGCCTTACAATCGCTTTAGACAGCATCACAAGCGCCTGAAGCGTTACTGCCCGGTGAATGCCTGCTTCAAGCGCGCCTGAAGTAATTTTAAAAATTCCAATGGAGAATAAAACTTTTCCGTACGGAATAATCAGGTTAAACGCAATTATAAATAAAGTTACAATAATTGTAAAAATAAAATTAATTTTTTTTCCCGCCAATATAGCAAGAAGCCAAAAAAACAGAAATTGAATTATCCTTAGCTCCGTTACGGGATTAAAAAGAAGCGCGGGCATTATTAAAAGCCCTGAAACAAAAAGAGCTTTCGCGCTGAAAAAATTATTATATATTTCAGTTCTACTCACGGCATATTCCTTTAAAACTCCGCGTGCTGACATAAATAGTTTTTGTACCAGACTGATTTTTTTGTAAACGCTTCGCAGAATACGCCAAGAATAATCCCTGTTACAAGACCTGTAGCAAAAAACAAGGGAGCGATATAGAATGTGTTTTCGCCGAAGATAAAAACACGCGCAAGAAAAAGCTGCGATAAATTGGAAATAAACGCGCCCGCGGTTCCGATTCCTGCGAATGTTATTCGCTCTTTGAATGTACGGCGCAGGAAAAACATTGTCAACGCAGACAGAAAAGTGCCTGTAAACGAAAATAAAAAAACATACGAGAATAATGTTCCTGTTACAAGAGCCTGCCCTGAAATTTTTATGCAAATTAAAATTAAAAATCCGCGAAACGGAAAAATACCCAGAGCAAGCATGATAGGAAGATTCGCAAGCCCGATGCGCAGAAAAGGAAGCGGCTTTGGTATCATGTATTCGACTGCGGAAAGAAAAAGGCAAAGCGCTCCAAAAAGCGCAATTTGAAAAACCTGCGTTTCATTCGGCGCAATTTTTTTACAAATTAAATTTTTACCATGCGATACTGTCAATATTGTCATCCTTAATTTCTGCGCTGCCGTAAAGCAGCAGTAAAACATTATTTGGAAGACATGCCGCCCACTCGCCCTGCCTTGAAATTTTTCCCGCTGCGATACAGGTTTTGTTATCACATGGTGACGATTCAATCCACGCGCGGCTGTCTTCGATCTTAATTACAGTATCGCCTATAACGCCGTTTACTGTAACTGTTTCATGCGCGTTAACAGGATAGACCCACTTCCCTTCTTCCGCCTGTATTAAAATATACGTCTGTCCGCGCGGCTTTATGTACGCAAGATACGCGGAATAAAAAGTTATTATAGCAGCCAGCATAATAATAAGGATATCGGGAATTTTAATCTTTCTTAGCATATCTTCATTAATAAAAATTATACCTTCTTATATTAATCATTGCTACTTGCGGCGATACACATTGCGTACTATTTACTATTATTTGCAAAATCATTAAATTAATAGCATGAGAAAAATTTCACTCACAGGGATTAAACCTACAGGCGACCTTCACATCGGAAATTATTTTGGCGCGATAAAACCCGCGCTTGAACTTGCGAAAGACTACGATGCCCGATATTTTATCGCCGATTACCACGCGCTTAACACAATGAAGGATCCAAAGGAGCTTAATTCATCAATAAGACAGGTCGCGGCAGGATGGCTTGCTTCAGGTCTTGATCCTGACAAAGTTATTTTTTACAGACAGAGTTCAATCCCGGAAGTTTTTGAGCTTGCGACAATGCTGATGGCGTTTACGTCAAAAGGGCTGATGAACCGCGCTCACGCGTACAAGGACGCGGTCCAGAAAAATACCGAAAAAGACAACGATACCGACGCCGGAATCAATATGGGGCTTTTTACATACCCTGTGCTGATGGCGGCTGACATCATCATTTTTGATTCAGATATAGTTCCCGTAGGAAGGGATCAGGAACAGCATATCGAGATGGCGCAGGATATCGCGCAGTCTGTGAACGCGAATTACAAACAGCAGGTTCTAAAAATTCCGCAGGCGGGAGTTCAGGATGACTCGGCTGTCATTCCCGGGCTTGACGGGCGGAAAATGAGCAAAAGTTACAATAATGTAATACCGCTTTTCGCGCCTGAAAAAATTCTTCGAAAAACAATTATGCGCATAACGACAAATTCCCAGACTGTGGAAGAGCCAAAAAATCCCGATGAAAGCCAGATTTATCAGCTATATAAATTATTCGCCTGCGCGCAAGAGCAGGAGTCTTTGGCAAAGCGTTTCCGCTCAGGCGGCATGGGCTGGGGGGACGCCAAGGAAGAACTCTTTAGCGTAATAAACAGAACCCTTTCGCCAATCCGCGAACGGTATGACGCAATCATGGCGGACATTCCCGCGCTTGATAAAATTCTGGAACAAGGCGCGCAAAAAGCGCGCCCGATTGCGGCTGCGACCGTTAAACGCTTTCGCAAAGCCGCGGGAGTAGACTGAAAAAATGAGCGTGATTGCGTGTATCGGAAGCGGTAATATGGGCTGCGCCCTTATGAAAGGGATATCAAAAGAACATGAAATAATTATAACAGATTCTGTTTTTCAAAAGGCAAAAGATGCGGCGGCTTCTCTTGGAGTAAAGACCGCGGAAAACAATACGAAGGCCGCGCAAGCAGGCGATATTATTTTTCTTGCCGTAAAGCCCCAGATTTTAAAAGATGTGTTAAATGAAATTTCACCCGTACTAAAAAACAGGCTGGAGAAAGGCGGCGCGCCCTTGCTTGTTTCAATGGCGGCGGGCTGGACAGTTGCGAAAATACAGGAAGCAATCGGGTTAAAAACGCCTGTTATCCGCATAATGCCGAATACGCCGGCTCTTGTCGGCAAGGGAATGATCGTGATGTCGGCTTCGCCTGAAACGCCGGAACAGAAAATAAATGAAACTAAAAAAATTCTTGGAGCAGCTGGTATTGTTGATGTCCTTGAAGAAAAATTTATGGACGCGGTCACAGGGCTTTCAGGCTCAGGGCCCGCGTACGTTTATATTTTTATAGAAGCGCTTGCGGACGGCGCGGTGCGCGCAGGCCTTCCAAGGGACAAGGCTCTGTCTTATGCCGCCCAGACAGTGTTCGGAGCCTCCGCAATGGTAAAAGAGACAGGAAAGCATCCTGGCGAACTTAAAGATATGGTAGCGTCACCAGGCGGCACAACAATCGCCGGCATAAGTGCGCTTGAAGAAGGCGCGTTCCGCAGCACGATAATTAAAGCAGTCGAAGCGGCATGGAAACGCTCGATTGAACTTGGATAACGCGAATGGGACAGCAGTTAATTAATCTTTGGGAAACGCATTCAGACACGATTATTACGCTTGCGAAAAACATTGCGATTGCGATACTCATTCTTGCAATCGGCATTGCGCTTTCCAAGGGAGCGCAAAAAATAATCAAAAAGGCCAATTCAAAACATCTGCCGGATCATGGACTTGTAATGTCATTTTTAAAAGCACTTGTCCGTTACGGGATATTGATTATCTGCGGCATCATGATTTTAAATCTCTTTGGCGTAAATACATCCAGCATACTCGCGGTCCTTGGCGTTGCAGGCGTCGCTATCGGTCTTGCGCTTAAAGACCTTCTTGGAAATCTTGTTTCAGGGATTATTTTGATTGTGATGGAATGCATCCGCATCGGTGAATATATCGAGTTTACTTCCATCGGCGGCACTGTAAAACAGATCAATCTGCTTACAACAATACTTGAAACGCCTGACGGCATTTATATTTCCGCGCCTAATTCGAGCATTCTTGGAAACCCGATCAAAAATTACACAAGGAACGGAAAACGCCGCATGGAACTTTCCGCCGGAATCGCTTATTCAGATTCTGTTGACACAGCCTTTGCCGTTATGCAAAACATCATTGACGAAGAGCCGCGGTTTTTAAAAGAGCCTGCGCCGAAAATAATCCTTCAGTCGATCGAAGAAAATTCCGTAAAAATCACGCTTCGCGCGTGGACGGCGATACAGGATTATTGGGATATTTATTGGGATTTGACAAAAATATTAAAAGCGAAAATTGAAGAAGCGGGCCTTCACATTCCGCTGCCGCAGAGAAACGTGACGATTAACGATAAAATTCAGCCGGGCAAAACCGAGACAAATCAGCATGATTGATTCAAAAAAATTATTTAGAATTTTCTCTTTCGCGAAGGCGCCTGATTAATATTTCAATACACGGCAAACGGAACGATTTCCGTTACCTGCACCCTGAATCTTGACGCGGCTGCCCAGCGGCCTGCGTCAATATAATACCGCGGAAACGAAGCAAGGCTTATAAACCCGTGCGCTTCTTTCGGGCGGTTCCGTTCACTGCCGCGCAGCAATTCGCGGACGGCGGCTCTTGCGGCGTCTTCAAGCGCCATTTTTTTTAATGCGATCCAGCCGGGATACTCTTCAATAAATGAAGGACTGAATCCTGTAGCCTGCGCGTTCCTTATCGATCCTGAGCTCCAGACCTGCATCCTTCGCTGAAGGGAATTATCTAGCCGGAAATCCGCCCATACTCTCAGCTGCATATCCTTTACTTCTGTGTCTGTTACGTGCAGCGCGGGATCGCCGTATTCAATTAATCCAATCGGCCGCAGTTCAAGGATTTCATCAATCTGTCTTGCCCTTTCCCCTGGCTCGTAATAAAACGACCAGCCGTAAACCATCGCCGAGAAAAAAAGCGAAAGTTCGTCAAGCGCGCGCCGGCCCGCTTTTTGAATATCAAGGGGATAATCTTCGTCGATATGGCCTATGTATATCGGCTCCATATCCACATACACATCGCCGCGGATAACATATTGATGAGTGCCCTGTTCATGCACCTGCGCGTAAAGTGAAGAAATAATTAAAATACTGATAAAAGCGGATAAAATGTTTTTGCGGAGCATACTTATATATCGACCAAGGCGGCTGCCGCCATTATAATTAAGACAGCATGAAAAATATATTCTTTCTTGGATTAATCAGTTTTTTTACCGATTTAAGCACGGAAATGGTGTACCCGTTAATACCGCTTTACCTTGTAGGCGCGTTCGGCGCGACCCATGTCCTTGTCGGGATTATCGAAGGCATCGCCGAAAGCATGGCGAGCCTTTTAAAAATATACTCAGGTTATCTTACGGATAAATTTAAAAAGAAAAAAATTATCGCGTTCTGGGGATACGCCGCGGGGCTTGTTTACAAGATCGCGCTTTTATTCGCCGGTTCATGGATTGGCATTCTCGGCGCGCGCGTCATAGACAGATTCGGTAAGGGGATACGCACTTCGCCGCGCGACGTCCTTGTAAGCGAAAGCGCGGATAAAAATAATATGGGGAAGGCGTTCGGCCTGCATAAAGCGCTCGATATGCTCGGCGCGGGGCTTGGAATACTTGTTATATACCTGATTATGTTAAACGCAAACAGGCGCGGTGAAGCGGATTACAACTACAAATTCTTTTTCGCGATTTCTGTAATTCCAGCGATTCTGGGGCTTTTAATGTTTTTATTTGTCAGGGAAAAAAAACAGCATGAGACAGACGCGGCGCAGACGCGGTCAAAAAAATCCAATATATCATTCTGGAAAAACATTAAAGAAATTGACGGACAGCTTAAATTATACCTGCTTGTCGTCTTTATTTTTACGCTTGGAAATTCTTCAAAGGCGTTTATCATTCTAAAAGCAAATGACGCAGGTTTTAGCGAGTTAAACGCCATTTTGCTATTTTTTATTTATCACGCTGTCGCCGCGGCGCTGTCAATACCGCTCGGGAAATTATCCGATAAAATCGGAAGGAAAAACCTTCTTGTTCCCGGTTACATTATTTTCGCGCTTTGCTATTTCGGTTTCGCCTTCGCTTCGTCAAAAACCGCGATGATCGCCTGCTTTGTCCTTTACGGCATATATACGGCGATGATAGCGGGGGTGGAACGCGCGTTTGTCGCCGAAATCGCGCCGGGCGAAATAAAAGGAACAATGCTTGCGCTTCATTCAACTGTCGCGGGAATCGCGCTTTTACCCGCAAGCGTAATTGCGGGCGTTTTATGGAGCGCATACGGATCGGCTTATCCTTTTGTTTCAGGCGCGTGTCTTTCGCTGCTTGCTTCAATTCTATTATTGATATTTATGAAAGGAAGGAAAAAAGAGCCTGCGGGAGAAGACAGCCGGATGTAAACTGCGCCTGCGTTATTTTTTGCCGGAGTAAAGGGTAAATTCCATTTTTTCCTTGTTCTGCGCGAGCATGGAAAGCCAGATTGTTTTCTTTTTGGTAATGTCTTTGCTCTTGCGGCCGATTGCACGTAACTTTTCATAAACCTGCGAGCCGTTTTTCGCCGCGGTCCACGTTTTGTAATAATCGCCGTGAAATATCTGCGCCGCTTTTTCGTCCACTTCCTTGTCTATATTGGACTCATAGGCATCAAGAAGAAGCTTGTATTTGGCGGTAATTCCGCGCAGATAATCAAGAATAAGCCTGTCATATAACGGAATCTGTTCGCTGATATCAACAAGATAATGAAGAAATTCAACTGCCTGATAATAATCTTCATTTACGCAGTACGCCTTCATCGCAAGGCGGCAGAGCTGTACGTAAGAGTCGTTGTTCACTGTCTGCATTCCGTGAACAGGCAGAGTCGGCGTTATTGTAAACTTCGGCATTGACTGGGCAACGCGGGTAAGCAGTTCCATTAAATCCTGATATATGCGCATCTCCCATAAATTGTCGCGTATGGACGAATAAAGACGCGAGATGTCATCCGCGAACGTTTCCTTGTAGCGTTCATTTTTGTCAAACACAACTTCGCAGGTGGGAATCATGACTCCCTTAAACTCAATATGCCCTGTATCAAAAAAATAAAGCGAATTGTTAATCGCAAGAACGCATCTGTTCTGTGCGTTTTCCTTTTCATAATTCATCATGACCTGTTTTGCTATCATGACCCTTGATTCTTTCGGCGAAAGTTCATTCGCCCTTGTCTGAAGCCTTGCCCCGGAATTTAAAAGGAAGCCGGCAAGGTTTCCCCTTTCTGTAATTATTAAAGGGCTCTGCGTATTGCCGCCCGTAATTCCGCCTGTGATTTTAAAAATAGGCAGCGCTTCCGCGTTTCCCGCGCGTTTTGTCGATATATTGGGATCCTTTACGACATCGGTTTTTCCGAAGTAATCGATTATGCAAAGGGTGACAAGCAGCGCGTCCGTCGCGCTTGCCGCGACCACCACCATTTCATCGCCGCGCTCTCTCTGGCTTATCGCGCCGCATTGGGTCGATATCCGCCTGATTTCATTTTCGATCGCCCAATCCAGCGTGTGCATCATGGAAAGATTTTTGCGGGATTCCATGCAGAATTGCGTATAACCGTGAATGTCAAGCATCGCGACATACAGATTGGAAATTTGAAGGGTTTTTTTAAGATCGCCTGCGTCGGGAAAATCCCTGTCAGATAACACCATTTCCTTCCATAACTTTTTGTGCGTAGAAGGATCAATCGCCGAGAAAAACCCCCAGTTAAGACGTTTCAAAAGCTGGAAAATCCTCATAATAACAGCGTGAGTCCATTTATCCTTTAAAACAGGAGCCACATATTCTTTTAACTTTGAAAAAACGGTGATTTCCTTCGCAAGCACTTTGTCATACAGGAAGGAAAAAAACTCGTACTCCGTCATTCCGCTGTTATATTCGCTAATGTCTTTCACTTTTAATACCTGAAAATAATTATAATATACCATGATAAAAAAGAATAGCTTAAAAAATAAAATATGTTGTGAATTCGCAGAATTTAGGATATTATTATTAAAAGGAATATAAATGGAAAGCGCTGTTGTATTAAATAATTCCGCTGTCGCGTTAACTGAGGCGAATCAGCCTTTTGACGCAATTCCTCTTTTCAGGGAAGCGCTCGTTTTGGAACCGGAAAATCCTCTTTTATGGCTTAACCTTGGCATCGCCCAGCAGAAAACAGGCGAGTATATTCAGGCAATTGAAAGCTTCAAACGCTGCCTTGTTATCGACGGCAGTCTTTCAGAAGCATGGCATTCAATGGGTTTGATTTATTACGAGCTGAATGAATTCGGCCATGCGGAAAACTGCTACAAGTCTGCGCTTGAATTATGCGGCAATGATCCTAAAATATGGAATAATCTCGGCGTTGTTTTTTTTAATTGTAAAAATTACGAAGAAGCCCGCAGCTGTTTTGAAAAATCCGTAAGCATTTGCCCGCAGTATCACGACGCGATTTTCAATCTTCGCGATACATGCAGGGAACTGGGCGATTTTCGGGCGGCGGCGGAATTTGAAAGGATACTGTCCGGCAAAGAAATAAAATAAGACGGGACATATAAATGAAAGTTTTATATGTTGCAGAGCTTGTCGGAAAATCCGGTGTATATGCGTTAAAGAAATCCATAAACGAAATAAAAAAAAAATACCCCTTTGATTTTTTAATTGTCTGCGCTGACGGCGCGACGGGCGGAAACGGCCTTGGCAGAAGTCATGCGGCTTACATTCACAAAATGGGCGCAAACGCGATAACGCTCGGCGAGTGCTGTTTCTATAAAAAAGATTTAACCGAAAATCTTGACAAGATGCCTTATATCCTGCGCCCTGAAAATCTGAACATGGAAGCTCCGGGAATCGGCGTCAGGTTATTTAAAACGGATTACGAGCAGGCAAAGATCGCCATTGTTGTTTTTATCGGCCAGAACGGTTTTACGCGCACTTACGCGAACAGTCCCTTTGCGATGCTTCCTTCCGTGCTTGAAAAAATAAAAAAACAAACGCAGTACATCATTATTGATTTTCACGCGCAGGCAAGCGCCGAAAAGAAAACTTTTTTTTACGCGGCGGACGGCCGGTGTTCCGCAGTTATCGGATCGCACACAAGGGTGCAGACATCAGACGAAGGAATCATGGCGGGCGGAACGGCGGTAATAAGCGACGCGGGAAGAACAGGCAGCCAGATTTCTGTCGGCGGAAGCGAAATTAATTCCCGCATTAAAGAATACCTTACAGGCATCCCTGACTGGACGAAGGACGCGTGGGATACTCTTGAGCTTCAGGGCATTTACATCGGTATCGGCAGGGACGGAAAGGCTCTTTCGATTGAGCGCGTCCGCTTTCCGGTAGAAAAAGCCGGTAACGAAGATATAGAAAAATAATTTAAATTAAAAGCCGGTTATGAATTGCTAATCATGTCGTAAACCATAAATTGTCCGCCGGCTCTCCTGTAGAAAAGCGTAATATCCAAAGGAAAGTGAAAAAGCAGTTCCGCGTTACGGCGTACATAATGATCAAAAGTAACCCTGCATGAAAAAGTGTCGTTTTCCCGCGCGAAAAATTCCGAAGCGGTTACATTTTCAAACCAGTAATTTATATGAGGCGTATAAAAATAAACTTCCGACGTGCGTATATTATTATATATTTCTGTTCCGGTTTCAAAATATCTTTGCAGTTCCCTTAATGTCGTGTCGAACGTCATAAACTCAGCGTATGTTTTCGCGGTAGCTATAGCGCGGTCTTTATACTGCGCTTCAAGAGCGCCGTCGGAAATAAATTCCTGGATAAAATGCAAATCCCCGGTATTTCTTATTACGCCTTCTTTTCCCGCGGCGCTTACAATACTTACTTCAGGCGGATCGTCAAAGCCGTACAGAATGCGGTATATTTTGCGGTGAAGCTTTAATCTGTCCGTTTCAGCTGTTTTAATGCCGTCTTTAAGCAGGAAGGAATCGTCAATCTGTATTCCGTTTATTGCAAGCGTAAAACTGTCGATGATATCTATCGTGAGAACCGGAATCGCCGAATATTCATTAAGTTCGCTGTCATAGGCAAGGGTGTTAACGCGCCCGCCGTACTGCGCTTCTACTACAGGCTTTGCGATTAATCCCGATATTGTATAAACATCATAGTTTCCCGCCATGGGGCAGGAAAGACCGCTGCCGGTTTTGTAGTTTTCGCCGACAAGTTTACTGTTAACATACACGCTGCTGCCCGCGGGGGCTGTTATTTTAAACTCTTCAATAATGTCAAAAATTGTGGCGACTTTGGAAAACTCCCAAATATCATTGAAAAATCCCGCCCGCTTAACAAGTTCAAATTCGGCGAACCCCGCGCCGCCTGCGAAAACCACATATTTTCTTGTGTCCTGCGCGTCGTACGGAATGTTGACGAAATTCCTTTGGCCGCCTGCCCTGTCATTCAGATACGCTGTATAGTTTTCCAGAGTTTCAAGAGATGAAAGATTCGGCTTTTCAAGCGCGAAAAGCTTTCCGAACGCAAGTTCATTAAAATATTGATTGAATACGCGGGACGCCGCATTGTCAGGCATGGATTTTTCGTATGAATCAAGTCGCAGCCATAAAAAAGCGAGCCAGCATACAACAGAGGCAGCCAGTACAGACAGAGAAATTAAAAATGCTTTTTTAAATTTGCCGGTTAAAATTTTTTTCACTTTCTTACCATAAAAAATGTAGGTATTCTCCTTGGCCCGTACAGGTTGGAGTGTATATTAACAAGTTCGTTGTTATACGCAAGAGTAGTCGATGTTCCCCCGTCAAGGTTTGACGCGTTTACCGCTCCGTATCTGAGCAGGATTTCTATTAAATCGGACAGGGACGCGCCAAGGCTGTGCGCCATCCGCCCCTCAACGCAAAGCAGTATTACAGTTCCGTCCTGCCGCTGCCCGATTGCGCTTCTTGGATTAAGACCACTGCTGAGCCCCCTGATTTCCATCGGCTCCCCGTTTACGACAAGAGTAGGACCAAAGCACAGCGCGTCACGAATGCCCATTTCTCTTGCCGTTTTTACCGAGAAATTGCCGACTATCAGCACATTGTTATTGTCAAAACCAATCACCGATGAATAGACAGTATTTTCATCTCCCCAAAGCCGCCGTCCTTTAGAAAAGACAAGGCCGATTGGAAGATCGCCCGCCCCTACTCCGTTTATGTCAGGAAAGCCGCCGCCGTTAATCCCAGCTACCGCGTCTTCCCTTCTAAGCATGTCGAGTATTCTCATGCCCGGCTGCCCGCTTGTAAAATCTGATGATGTTGCGACATATAACCGCGACGGATCGCGTATAAGCATCACGTAGCCCCTGTATGTTCCGCCAAGCACCTTGTCTATGCGGATGCCGTCGGGATAATCCGCCCATTCGCTGTCCGCGCTGTTTGATGAAGATGAACCGCCAAGGGCGCCTGTTCTGAACACAGGCATGACAAGAGACGTATCGGTTATCACTGCGGTTTCAACTACAGAATTATCTTCTACAATTTTATTAACAAGGGCGTGAGTAATAAAAAGCGCCGGTACAAATTTTAGCGCGCTTGTTTCAAGCATAGATAAAGTGAGCATATCCCTTGCAGTCGGGCTCGGCCCTTTAAACATGACAAAAAGGGTTCCAAGAACAAAAAAGACAACTAAAACCAATATTGTTAAAAAAACAATTAGTCCGCGTATCAGCTTCATTTAAACACCCACTTTCTTTGTATAATATAATTCATGATAAAAAGCCCTACATCAACGGCCATTTTTATCAGGGTTACAAGAACCGCGGAATTTACGCTGAATATATACGATATGACAGCGACAAGGTTCCCGGAAAGAATCATCGATACACAGCATAAAGTATAATATTTTAACGCGGCTTTGAATACGCTTTTTCCGGAATATTTAAAAACAAAATTTTTATTAAAAAAGAAATTAAACGCCGAAGAAAGGACGCGCGAGGCGACTGTACTGATCAGGATCACATTCCAGTTTCCGGAAATGGAATACCTGTTTAACAGGTTTAAAAAAAGGTAGAAAAAAAGTAAATCAATCACGCATGATATCAGCGACCCTTGAGCGTATTTAATAAACTGAAAAATAATTTTTAATGAATCTTTAATGGGCCTGAAATGCGTGCTTTTATTGCCGTTAATATAAACAGTGTTGATTGGAATTTCGGTTATACTGAAGCCTTCCTTCTTCGCCGTAATCAGCATGTTTGTCTCGTATTCAAACCGGTCCCCGGAAACATTTACAAATGAATTTAATAATTTTTTGGGTATGGCTCTGAGTCCTGTCTGGCAGTCAGCGAGATCAAGATTGACGCTTGCGCTGAAAAGTTTCGCGGACAGTTTATTGCCGATCCGGCTTTTAAACGGCACTGACGGATTATTAAAATCTCTTGCACCAAGTACAAAGCCGCCGCTTTCCGCCATTGCCTTCGCGCACATGCTGATATCTTCCGGCAGATGCTGCCCGTCATCATCAATCGTGATAATTCCGAGACCTTCAGGGCGGTTTTCCAAAAAATACGCCATACCGGTTTTCAGCGCGGCGCCTTTACCCCTGTTCTCATTATGGCGGAGAACTGTGCATCCTTCAATTTTTGCGGCTTCGTCAAATATATAAGAAATCTCATTTTTGCTTCCGTCATTTATAATGATAACATCCGAAAAACCCTGATTAATTACGCGCTGAATGACAGATATTATTTCCATACTGGGATTATATGACGGCAATATCACAGAAACCCTGTTTAACTGTTCCATTTTATTTTCTCTTCGATTTTTTAATAAAAATTAATAATAGCAATAAAGACGCGCTTACTGCAATGATTAATACAGGCAGTAATATTTTAATCTGCCGTTTGCCGCCGTTTTCTGATTCTCCGTAGTAGTCCGGATCGATCGAATAAACTGTAAAATCAATATTTTCGGCTTCCCCTGCGTCATCATTAAAAAAATGTTCTTCGATAATATTTTTGATAAGCAATGTGTTTTCAAAAAAATCCGCCGCGCCCTGAGAATCATCGCCGACAAGAGTTCTGTAAAGCCCGTATCTTCCCGGCTGATAATTCCGTATCTGCGTTGAACTTGTAACCGGCGCGTCTGCGGTTCCGTAGATCCATCTGTAAAACCATGTCCAGTGCTGCGACTTATGATATGAAAACCCGTACTGTGAAACCTGAAAAGCCGTCTTGCCGTCAAAAAAAGGCAGCGGCTCATTTATTGACGATATTACAATCTGACGCTCGTTCCAGTGGTTTATATAAGTTTTAGGTGTATCCCAAACACCGTATTTTTCGAAAGACTCGCTGTGATAGTTAATGTCGCCGGCAAGAACGACAGCCTTTATTAACGCGGCTGCGCTCAGCATGTGTGTGCCGTGACCGTACTCGCCGTTAACATCATGCCCGACCGCCACATGGGGTTTAAACCTGCGGATGTTACTGACGCAGAACGCAATAAAATCTTCTTCAGTGAATCCCCTGTTTTTATATACCCGAAGCGCTTCTTCCAATGATTCGGAAAATAAATCCGGAAACGCAGAGATAACAGGATAATTTCTTACTCCCACCGCCCAAAGACCTTCAAGTAGTTCGGTATTGCGGACAGGGTAATCATTGTGATTTGTCATATATACAACCTGCGCCTTTATGTCATTCGCCGCGCAATACGGTAAAATCCCCGCGAAAAACAGGTGCTCGTCATCGGCATGGGACGAAAAAAGCAGCAGATCGGCTCTGTCCAAGGGTTCATCCCATTCCTGCGCGAAAATTTTACCTGTTAAAAATATAATGAAAATAACCATTGAAACAGAAAAAACTATGTTAAAGGCTTTTATAAAGACATCTCCTTAATTATTTTTAATGCGATTTCCATAAAATATTAATATTTTTGCCGAAAAATGTCAATATTACGCATTATCAGGTATTCGCACAACAAGATAAATAATTTTAATAAATAAATTCTCTTTCTTTTAGATGTGAATATTAAACATTGTCATAAAAGAGCGGCGCAAACCCGCAGGGGAAAACTCCGGAAGAATCTGCTCCGGAGCTCACCGCGCATAATAATGTACCCATTTAAAATAGAGTTAAAAGCCGAAAAAATATTAAAAAATAAAGTGTTATATTTTTTTGCGCGGGATTTTTTTTGAGCTAATTGTTATTGTTTTATTCGCTGATCTCCTTCGCAGGGAATCCGGAAATGTTTTCCCCTGCGGGTTTGCGCCGCTCCTTTCAGAATATATCAGGTATTCATACCAAAATGACTCTGTGTATTCATGAAATAAATATAAAAGTTTTATGTATAATAATTTATTTAAAGGCGGGAGCTGACTGCGGCTAAGGAAAACTATCTTTGGCGTTCACTGTCGGAGAGACAGGTGTTTTGTCTTATTCAAATGATGGAATGTAATGTTAAGTTAATTCTTTATGTCATAAAGAATTAACGCACGTTTGGTATTTTGAAACCAAATAAGACAAAACAACAAGGCTCGTAGACAGGTTCTGCCAAAAGTTTTGCTTAGCCGCAGCCTGTCCCGCCTATATTTAATCTATTGGATTAAACCTTCACGGCTTCAATATTTGTTATTATTAAATTCAAATTTGACACCATGAAGAAAAAGATGTATTTTATATATGAACGGTAATGTTCGCGCATTTGCGCTGCGGATGCGCCGCGGCTTTATTTAAAAAGCTGCAGGAATCGCCCGTATGGGGATTCAATTTTAAATGTCAGAACGGCGTAAGCGTTGCTGACAAAGGAGTCATTTATGAAAGGACCAAGAAGTTACATCGATCTGGGAAACATTTTCGATGAAATTTTCGAGACAGCCCAGGAATTCAAGGATCAATTCAGCAGGAATTTCAACAACTGTCAGGGCGAAAGGGGCTTTAACCGCGGACATGAGCATGTCCACAGACACGGGCCGTTTCCTTTTGACAAACAATTTTTTGACGAGAATACCGATTTTTACCCGAATTATTCGTATCCTCCGATGAATGTTTACATGACGGAAGACAAGTCGCTGGTTTTTGAATTCGCGCTTGCAGGCTTTAACGAGAACGACATAAGCCTGTCGTTTCAGGGCGACTATATGGTGTTCTCCGCGAAACTCGGACCTGATCCCGACAGTCCTGTAAGGCCCCGCGAAAACGGCGGATTAGAAGACAATGTCCGCTATTTTAAACGCCGTTTAAAAATGAAGGATATCGAAAAACAAAAATATTTTGTTCCGCTGGACAAGTACGCGCAGGACAAAGTTAAAGCTTTATACAAAAACGGAATCCTTCGCGTCAGCATTCCGCCCAAGGACGAAGTTGATCAAAACGACGGAATCAAAATCGAAATTGTAAAAGAAGGCGTGTAACTTTAAAGGGGGCGGAGTACGCTCTGTCCCCTTAATTTACGGGCAGACTGTAGGATTTTTCAATCTGGTATTTTCCCAAAACATTATTCGCGATTGCCAGTTCTGTCGCTTCCAGATCATTGAAATGCCACCATTCCGAACAAAGCGGCGACATCAGCGCTTCCGTCATGTATTTAAAAAGAATCTTTGTTCCTTCAGTTACATTGGGGAGAAATGTCGCCGTTCTCCACCTGACATTGTCGCTTGAAAGCATCGGCTCTGTAAAAATGGCGGAGGCTCCGCTGAGTTCGTGCATTGCCGACTGCATCGGAAACTCCGAAAATCTTGCTACATGCGTATATTGATAAATGCCCGCCGTAACTGTGATTCTATCGATCACAGTGCCGAGGCTTATATCAACCGCGCTGCCCCTTTGATGATTATACGGTGCCGGGGCTATAAACCAGTTTCTTGTAAACCAGCCTGACGTAACGCCCTGACGCACTACAGCGTTCTTGTTTATAAGCTCGGTAAAATTATCAAAAACAATCTGATGCGCGTCATGCGGCCTGAATGACTCATAAATTATCAGCGTATGTCCGTTCGCAAGCGCGGCCTTCTGCGCGTTGTATAATTTCTCCGCCATTCCGTATAACACAGGCGCTATAAATTCTTCTCTTGCGAGCCTCCTGTTAAAATCTTTCGCGTTGTAAAGGGCAGTCCCTGTAACATTTGGTATTTCGATCTTTGATGATCTAAATAAAGACGAATATGTGTTTGTATTGTCATGAACAATCGAAGGAATAACATCAGGTATATTGATCATGCAAAGCCTGTTAAATATCCATCCCGCCGAATTATTAACTGTTATATACCAATAGCCGTTAACTTCATCCAGAATGGTGAATCCCTGTCCTGCCTTTACATTATCAACTATAACAGCGTGTTCGCCGGGAGCCAGATAAAGCGGAAGATCGATTGCCGCGTATCCGCTTGCGCCGATCACAGGAAGCTCAAACACTGTGGAAACATGAGTCTCTTTTATAGTAGTTTCTTCGCCAGCAGCGCCGCTATCTGCGCTGCCTGCGGTGCCGCTGTATTGCCGGGTAAATCTCATTACAGGTTCATTCGCTGTGCCCTGCGAGTCTCTGATAAAAGCATCCGCCTTCGGTTTGCAGCCAGAAAAGCAAAGCAGGAGCAAAAAGAAAGCAAACGGGTAAAAAACATATTTCAAAATCATCCCTCCCAAAAGACAATTATTAAAGGCGGCTTTTTCAAACTTCAGTTAAAAAGTTTTTCCATGTATTGCGCAAGCGGAGTAAATTTATGAAGCAGATACAGAATTATAAGATGCGCAGGATAAAATATATAAAAACTCCATGCCATTATTTTTGATTTCACTCCGAGTTTGCCGCTGTACGCAATAAAGAACGGAATCGCAAGGAAAATCCCGAACTGATGCCAGGGAAGATTAAAATTGTTATTGATAAACAGCCGCAGACATACAGGCGTTAAATGACACACGATTCCGATAACGCAGAACGAAATTATCTGCTTCTTTAGATTTCCGCGGAATAACCCGAATCCTGCTATCCATAAGACAGCGACAAAATTCCAGTTTGCGGTATACGCCAGAGCGCAGCACGCGGCCAATGCGGCAAGTTTTAAAACAATATGAATCTTATCGCTCTTTAACACAGCCAAAGCCGCAAGCCCCATTGTGAGCGCCCAGATTACGCTGGTATACGGGAAAAGCAGCGGCTGGCTAAAGGCAAGATTATACGGAATATGGGAAATAAGCGAAAAAATCACAAGACGGAAAAAATATCTTTTTACATTTGAAGTATGGTGGTATCCTTCAGCGATAAGAAAGCAGAAGATAGGAGCGACTATTCTTCCCGCCGCCTTTAATACCATATAGATAATTGTGTTTCCGGGAATAAAAATGCCTGCGAAATGATCCACAAGCATTAAAATAATCGCGATGACTTTTAATTTATTAGTGGTCAGCGCAGACGATAATTGATCATTCATTTTCATATTCATAAATTACCTGCCGTCAAGAAGATGGCGGACGTTCATAAGCTCATGAACCTGAGCGTATACGGGAAGGTTGCCGCCTGCGTTATTTTTATCATAATCAACCAGCAAAGCATATAATGAACTTAAGAGTTCAATAAATACCTTTAAATTATTCGGAAGATTATTTACAGTCATTTCACGGTATATCCTGTCAGGAGCGTGTGAGTCCGCCCTGATTTTATTTTTTATTGAATGTATGCCGTTGCGCGCCACTTCCACAAGACGTGCGCACGCGGCGATCTGTTTGTATAATTCGTCCAGTTTATAGCCCGTAAAACGGTATTCTTCCAGCCTCTCTGTAAAGGATTCTATATATTTCCACGATCTTTCGTCAAGGTAAAGCTGCAATATAAGCGGACGCAAAACGCGGTTTGTAATATTCAAATGATAATGATAGCTTATTCTTTCGATTGCTTTAAAAATATTATCGTTCTTAACTATTGCCAAATTATCCTCCAATAAATACATTATACCGCGAATTTATATTAACAGGCAACAGTAACAAATCCTAATTTCCGCTTGTCAATTTTGTTAAATTATTAAAGGTGTTATAATATAAAAGGAGTTAAATTTTGGAAAAGATAATAAAACCTGCAAGGGAAAAATGGAAGGGCTCAATGACTGACAGGGAACGCTTTAACCGTCAGATGCATTACAAAAGCGTTGACCGCTGCTTTAATATGGAATTCGGCTATTGGGATGATAATTTTATCTTATGGGATATTTTTAAGGATAACGGAATAAAAAACAACAGCGAAGCGGACATATTTTTTTCGTTTGACAGGATCGAATCAATTTACAGTAATAATTTTATTTATCCGCCCTTTGAAGAAAAAGTGATTGAGAAAAAGGAAAACACGCAGATCATCATAAACGCGGAAGGCGTTCTTGTTGAAGTTCCGCTTGAAGGAAAGGGAAACAGCATCCCGCATTATATAAGGCCTTTAGTTACCTGTCCGGACGACTGGGAAAAAATAAAAAAGGAGCGTTTTGATCCTGACCATCCCGGGAGGCTTCATGACATCGGCGCATTAAAAAGATCGATGCCGGACTGCGAAACCCGCGATTTCCCGCTTGGAATTGACTGCGGTTCAATGATTGGAAAAATCCGCGATTTGCTCACTTTTGAAGGGCTTGCTTACGCGATTTACGATTACCCCGAAATGCTTGAAGACATGGCGGAGACAGTCTGCAGGATAATTGAACATTCACTCGATCAGCTTCTGCCGCATTTTAAATTTGATTTCGCGTCAGGCTGGGAAGATATATGTTTTAAAAACGGCCCGATTGTAACGCCTGATTTTTTCAAAAATGTTATCATGCCGCGGTACAAAAGGATCAGCGCAAAACTAAAAGCGCATAACATTGACATATGGTACACAGACTGCGACGGCGACGTTCGGCCGCTCCTGCCGTATTTTCTGGAAGGCGGAATAAACTGCCTTTTCCCGTTTGAAGTAAACAGCTGCACTCACCCGGGCGCGCTGCTTGATGAGTACGGCGGGCAGCTTCGAATCATGGGCGGCGTAGATAAAATGCGCCTCGGCGAAGGAAAAGCCGCGATAAAAACATACCTTGAATCGCTTGATAAATATGTCACGCGCGGCGGCTATATTCCGTTCTGCGATCACCGCTGCCCGCCCAATGTAAAGCCCGAGGATTATCTTTACTATCTTGACTTAAAAGAAGAAATGTTCGGTTGATTAAATATATTCAAAAATAATAATTAAAATCATTAATATCCTTCAGATGATCCGCCGGTTAAAAGTTTTACAGCCGAGCTTGTGCCGATGCGGGAGGCGCCGGCGTTTATGAAAGTTTCTATGTCTTCTTTGGTTTTTATGCCGCCTGCGGCTTTTATTTTAACGCCTGCGCCGGTATGTTTTTTAAAAAGCTCAATATCAGAAAGAACCGCGCCGCTGGTTCCAAAACCTGTCGATGTTTTTATATAATCCGCTCCGGCTTCCGTTACAATGCCGCACAGACGGATTTTTTCTTCACTTGTAAGATAGCAGGTCTCGATAATTACTTTTAAAATTTTTCCGGAACACGCCTTTCTTACAAGTTTAATTTCTTCAAGCGTAAAATCAAAATCGCCGTTTTTTACGTCGCAAATATTTATTACCATGTCAATTTCGCCGGCCCCTGACAAAACAGCGCGTTCCGCTTCAAGAACTTTTGACGACGTGATTGAATAGCCAAGCGGAAAACCCACAACAGTGCAGATATTAAGATTTTTAAAATCATTGCTTACCGGTTTTACATAGCATTGAGGAATGCAGACAGAAGCTGTTTTATATTTGACGGCTTCTTCGCAAAGCAGATTGATTTCTTCCCGCGAAGAAACCGCCTTTAAAAGCGTATGATCGATTTTACAGAAGATTTCTTCATTAGTCATAAAATTAATATCCGCAGATTATTCAATAAAAAAGGGACAGAATGAAACTCTGTCCCTTTGTATGGTTAGCCGTTGATTGCCATAAGGACAAAATACAAAATAAACAGCGCGGATGCGCCCATTAAAATCGGATGAACATCCCTGATTTTTCCCGTGAAAAGCTTGACTACAACATAGAAAATGAAACCTGCGGCGATACCGTAGGAAATGTTATACGCAAACGCCATGATAACAACGGTAAAGAAAGTCGGGATGGCTTCTTCAAGTTCTTTCCAGCGAATCTCGGCAAAAGACTCAGCCATCATGATGCCGACAATGATTAAAGCCGGAGCCGTCGCCTGGGAAGGCGCCATGCCGAAAATCGAAATCAGCGGAAGGCAGATAAGGAAAAGAAGGGCGACAACTACGGATGTAAGCCCTGTTCGTCCGCCTTCTGAAATCCCGGAAGCGCTTTCAATATAGGTTGTAGTGTTAGATGTTCCGAATAACGCTCCGATTGAAGTAGCCGTGGCGTCCGCGAATAACGCTCTGTCCATTTTCGATTTAAATCCCTTTGATTCAATCATCGCCCTTTCGTCGGCGGCGTCAAAAATACCCGACTTTCGGCCTGTGCCGATAAAAGTGCCGATAGTGTCAAAAGTGTCCGTAAGGCTGAACGCAAAAACAATAATGATAACAAGCAGTCCCCTGCCCTCCGAGAAAAGGCTGTTAAAACCAAATTCCCCGAAGAAAGCGAACGATACATCATTGATTCCTGAAAGCCTTGATAAATCGAATATTTTTTCCGGTACGTGGGTCAGCCCCATCGGGATGCCGATTATCGTAGCGGCGACTATACCGATAAGCATCGCGCCTTTTACCTTGAGCATCATTAAAATAACAATGATAAAAATACCGATAAGCGTAAGTATCGGACCAAAATCATTAAAATGTGTAAGAGCCGGGACCGAGCCGCTTATGTCGATTACGCCGGCGTTAATAAAGCCAATGTACGCGATAAATAAACCTATACCGCCGCCGATTGCAAGCTGAAGCGATCTTGGTATCGATTTTATAATCGCTTTTCTAAGCTGTGTAACGGTAATAATTATATTGATGATGCCGCAGATGAAAACCATCGCAAGGGCTTCCTGCCATTTAAAGCCAAATCCAAAACATACAGTAAATGTAAAAAACGCGTTAAGCCCCATGCCGGGCGCCGTCGCAAACGGAACTCTCGCGACAATACCCATGATCAGGGTGCCGACCGCGGCGGCAAGAATTGTAGCGACAAAAACGCCGTTCCAGTTCATGCCGGACATCGAAAGAATATCCGGATTGACAAAAATAATATACGCCATTGTAAAGAATGTCGTAAATCCCGCAAGAACCTCGGTGCGAATGTTTGAGCCGCTTTTGCTGATCCCAAAAAATTTATCCATAAAATTTTCCTCCTATTGTAAATATTTTTATGGCTTTCATTTTACATACAGCGGCCGCTGCTCATATTTTGTATGAAGCAGTTTATGCGCTTTATGGCCTCCGGGTTCTCCAAGAAATTCCTTGTAAACCTGGCTGATGCACGGATTCAGATGCGAACAGCGGTACTGCGATTTTTCATCGTCAGAATAAACCCCGGCTGCGCGCTGCTTTCGTATTTCGTCCGTCGCGCCGTACGGCTGGCCGCCGCCCGCGATGCATCCGCCGCGGCACGCCATAACTTCGATAAAGTGATACGGCGGCTCCTTTCCCGCATCCCTTGCGGCGCGGACTTTCTCAAGGACTGCGGCGATGTTGCCCATCTGGTGCGCGACAGCGATGCGGATTTTTGTGCCGTTGCCGAAATCAACTTCGCTTTCCTTTACGCCTTCAAGACCGCGCACCGGTTTAAAGTTGACATCGGGGAGTTCTTTCTTTGTAACAAGATAATACGCGCTGCGGACAGCCGCTTCCATTACGCCGCCTGTAACTCCGAAGATTGTTCCCGCTCCCGTGTACGGCCCAAGCGGACTGTCGGCTTCTTCGTCTTTGAGTTTTAGAATTTCAATGCCCGCCTGTTTGATCATGTGCGCAAGTTCCCTTGTAGTGATAACGATATCGACATCGTTTCCATAACCTGCGCTCTTCATGTCGTCATTGCGGTTGATTTCCCATTTCTTGGCGGTACACGGCATTACCGACACAGAAAATACCTTTTTGGGATCGACGCCGGCTTTTTCCGCCCAGTACGCTTTAATCATCGCGCCCATCATCTGCTGCGGCGACTTCGCTGTCGAAAAATTGGGAATCATGTCGTTATAATATTTTTCCATGTAATCGACCCACGCCGGGCAGCAGGAAGTAATAAGCGGAATCGCGCTTCCTTTTTCGCCAAGGCGTTTTACAAGCTCGCTGCCTTCTTCCATTATGGTAAGGTCAGCGGAGAAGTTAGTGTCAAATACTGTTTTAAATCCAAGGCAGCGAAGGGCCGCGTAAATTTTCTTTGTAAAAACAGTTCCCGGCGGAAGGCCGAACTCTTCAGCTAACGCGACGCGCACAGCCGGCGCTATCTGCACAACCGGGTGAACATCGGACGCTGCCTGCTGCGAATTTTGAAGCGCGCTCCACACTTTCGCGGTATCGTCGCGCTCGTAAATCGCGCCGACAGGACAGTGGGCGGCGCACTGGCCGCACTTGATGCACGGGCTTTCACCTAACGGGGCGTCAGCCGCGCTCGCGATTTTGCCGTTTATTCCGCGCCCCAGGAATTCGAGCGCCCATACGTTCTGCACTTCCTGGCAGACTTTTACGCATCTTCCGCAGCGGATGCATTTTTCGGGGCAAAGGACAATCGCGGGGTTTGAATCGTCAATTTCGATTTTGTTATTTACTTTTCCGAACGGGGCTTCCCTGATTCCGAAATCCGCGGCAAGTTCCTGAAGTTCGCAGGAATGGCTTCGCGGGCATTTTAGGCAGTCGTCGGGATGATTTGAAAGGATCAGTTCAAGCACAGTCTTGCGCACGCCGATTATTTCAGGATCATGGGTGACAATGTTCATGTTGGGTTCGCACGCTGTGATGCAGGCGCGCACCATTTTACCGGTGCCGGCGAGCCGCACAATGCAAAGACCGCAGGAAGCCCACGGCGCAAGATCGGGACTGTAACAAAGGGTGGGAATTTTTATATTCATCATTTTCGCGGCATCAAGGATTGTCGTCCCCTGCTCTACTTCCAGCGTTTTACCGTTTATTGTTATGTTAATCATATATTCCTCCATTAACCTTTATGCACCGCGCTGAATTTACAGGCAGACTGGCATTCGCCGCACTTGATACACTCCGCATGATTAATGATAAAGGGCGGCTTCTTTTTGTCCGGGTACTTCGCGGCGTCTTCGGCTTTTATGCAGCCCGCCGGGCATTTTTTGGCGCACATGCTGCAGCCGATACATTTTACCGGGTCTATTGTGTAGGTTAAAAGTTTTTTGCATTTTCCCGAGCGGCATTTCTTGTCGTGGATATGCTCAAGATACTCTTCGCGGAAGTTGCGCAGCGTTGACATTACAGGGTTCGCGGCGGTGCATCCTAGCATACAAAGCGACGCTTTTGTAATCGCGTGGCCTATTTCTTCAAGTTTTAGAAGGTCTTCTTCCGTGCCTTTGCCTTCGGCGACTTTTTCAAGAATTTTGAGTATCTGCGTAGTTCCGATCCGGCACGGCGAACACTTGCCGCAGCTTTCTTCGACGCAGAATTCCATGTAGAAGCGCGACACGTCAACTACACAGTCGTCTTCGTCCATTACGATCATTCCGCCTGAGCCCATCATCGAGCCGTTTGCCATGAGCGATTCAAAATCGATTGGAACATCAAGCGATTTTTCCGTAAGAATGCCGCCTGAAGGCCCTCCCGTCTGAACGCCCTTGAATTTTTTTCCGTTTTTAATTCCTCCGCCGATTTCAAAAACAATTTCGCGTAACGTCGTGCCCATCGGAACTTCGATAAGGCCTGAGCTTTTTACCTTTCCCGTAAGGGCGAAAACTTTTGTTCCCTTTGATTTTTCAGTTCCGATCTTGGCGAGCCACGCGCCGCCTTTCGCCGTAATTACGGGAACATTCGCGAGCGTTTCCACATTGTTAATGATTGTCGGTTTCTGCCAAAGGCCCTTATTCGCGGGGAAAGGCGGCTTTGGAACCGGCATACCCCTGCTGCCTTCGACTGATTTTATAAGCGCTGTTTCTTCACCGCAGACAAACGCGCCGGCTCCAAGGCGGATTTCAATATCAAAATCAAAGCCGGAACCCAATATATCTTTTCCGAGAATGCCGCATTCACGCGCCTGCTTTAAGGCGATTTTAAGGCGTTCAACCGCAAGCGGATATTCCGCGCGGATGTAAACTATACCCTGATGCGAGCCAATCGCCTTTCCTGCCGTGATCATTCCTTCTATTACGGAATGCGGATCGCCTTCTATCGTTGAACGATCCATGTAAGCGCCGGGGTCGCCTTCGTCGGCGTTACAGATAACAAACTTTTGATCGCCCGCCGCTTTGCGGCACAGATCCCATTTAAGCCATGTGGGGAACCCCGCGCCTCCCCTTCCGCGCATTCCTGAGATTTTCATCTCTTCTATAATCTGCTCTGGAGTCCATTCAAAAAGAACTTTCTCAAGGCCGGTATATCCTTCACGGGCGATATATTCATCAATTTTTTCAGGATCGATTACGCCGCAGTTGCGCAAAACTACGCGGTACTGTTTCTGGTAAAAGGGAATATCTTCCACAAGCAGGGTTTGTTTTTTAACTTCGCCTTCGCTGTATAGAAGCCGTTTTACTTCGCGACCTTTTACAATATGCTCGGCGATTATTTCTTTCGCGTCGTCCGGTTTTACTTCCACATAAAATGAATCTTCGGGCAGCACTTTGACAATCGGTCCTTTTTCGCAAAAACCGAAACAGCCGGTCTTTACAATCTGCACCTGATCAATAACACCCTGTTTTTCCGCCTCGGCATTAAGCTGCGTAAAAAGTTCTATGCCCTTGTTGGATTCGCAGGCCGTACCGCTGCAAACCAGTATATAATGGTTAAACGCCATCTTTCATCTCCCTTAATTTAAAATATCTATTGCAGGCCGATCCAGAATATAGCCGCTTAAAAGTTCCTTGCCGATTAAATGTTTTTTGATGATTTCATCGGCAACTTTGCCGTCCACATTGCCGTAAATTACAGGCGGCATTCCCGGCGAGATAACTTCAACCGTAGGCTCGGAGTGGCATAACCCCATGCATCCCGTCTGACGCACAAGACATGAGTCAATAAGTTTGTTTTTATCAATACCGGTTATAAAAGCGTCAAGAGTCGCCTTTGCGCCGGCCGCGATACCGCAGGTTCCCATTCCGACAATAACCTGTGTTTCCTTTCCGTCAGCTTCACGCTTGCGCATATCGCCTTTTTTTTCATCTCTGAGTTTTTTTAAATCCTCAAGACTCATCTTTGCCATGTTTTCCTCCTAAATCCATCCATAATAAATTTTATCATTCTTCAAGTGATTCAAGATACTCTTTCAATAACACAAGCGAACTAACCTCTTCAAAACCGCCGACCGCTTCGGCAAGCTCTGATTTGCAAATCTCATATTCTTCATTTTCACCGGAATCACCGGATAAAGAAGACTTCGCCTTCATCCGGCGGATTTTTATTTCCGCGCGGCTTTCAAACATCAATATGGTTCTGAACATTCCCGCTACATCGCCTGTGGGCGGAATATCAACATTATTAATATCGAACCATGCCGTAACGGTTGTTCCTTTTCCCTTTTCGGATTTTATATCCGAGCCTCCGCCTGACTGCTCGGCGGTCTGAATCAGGAACGGAAGCCCGAGCCCTACCTTGCGGTGCGGGTGCTTTATTCCGTCTGTCACAAACGGGTCTATCGCCCTTTTCAATTCCTCCTCTGTCATTCCCTTGCCGTTGTCTTTTACGATAAAACGGAATTCTTTTTCGTTCTCGGTTACTTCAAGCTCGACCATATCAGAACCGGCTTCTACAGCGTTCTGCGTAATGTCGGTAATAAGGTCAGCTAATGTAAAATGCACCGCTAAAACCTCCGGTTTTAGCCTGAAGTTTCTTTGGAAACTTCATACTGTATAAAATTACTTATTGTTATACTTTGCGATAATACCAGGGATCATGTCCTTGGTAAGTTTTCCGTAAGTATCTGTTCCGACAGTAAGAACGGGAGCAAGGCCGCAGCAGCCTACGCAGCGGACAGGATCGACCGAAAAAAGGCCGTCTTCTGTAACGCCTTCCGGTTCGATTTTAAGATGCTTGCGCGTTTCGTCGATCAAATCCTGGGCGCCTTTCAGATAACAGGCTGTTCCAAGACAAACGGAGATTCTGTGCTTGCCGGGCTTTTTGGTTTTAAAAAAGTGATAAAAAGTAATTACCCCGTATATGCGCGCAAGATAAATCCCTGTAAGACGGGACAGCTGTTCCGCCGCAGGACGGGAAATATATCCAAAGATTTCCTGGGTTTTATGGAGAATCATGATAAGACTCCCCGGTTTTGCCTTCCATTCATCAATAAACGAGATTAATTCAGGAGGAAATGTAACCTCTTCCTTTACAGCTTGAGCCATGAAAACCCCCAAAGAGTTAGTATTAATTGATTATAAGGTGATTTTACTGAATTTAGCAACATAAAAAGGCGCTATGTGTCTTGTTAAAAACATTTATTATTTACGAAAACAAACGTATAATATTAGCCATGGATAAAGATGAAGAAATAAGAATATTATCGATTCAGGAAGTGCTTCACCTGCAAAGCGACAAGCACGAAAAAAAAGATACAATCATGCCCAATGTAGACACCAGCCGCTATGTGCTTCATCAAAGGCCCAAAACAGAAACTGTCCGAAACTTTAATACAACCATAAATATCTCGGAAGAAGAGCGAAGACAGTTCAATCAGGGCAATACAGCGGCCAGAAGCCGCAACGCGATAATAGCGGAACAGGCTCGTCTAGCGGTGAAAATCGCGGAAAAGCACGCGGAAGAAGAAGCCATTGAACATGAAAAAACATTGAACGAAATGTCAGCGGGCGCGGATAATGCCGCGGATAAACTCACAGATGAAATAAAAGACGGCAGTTTTGATTTTAGTTTCGGCGCGCTTATTGAAGGTTCGGAAAACCTTAAAGAAAAAATCTAAAGGGGACTAATTATATGGATAAAAATAAAACGCTTGAAAAACTTCACGCGATAGACAGGGAATGCCGTCTGCTTGAGCGGACTGCTTCTCTTTTGCATTGGGATTTGGAAACATATCTTCCGCCGCTTGGCGTTGAAGAAAGATCAGAGCAGCTCGCGCTTCTTGAAAGCCTGTATCACGAACGTTTCACATCCCCTGAAACAGGAAAACTCCTTGAAGAGCTTGGCTCTGTAACGGATAATCCGCGCGGCGATGATAAACTGCCTGAATTGGAAAGGGACTTCCTAAAGCGGATGCGCAAAAATTATGACAAGGAAGTAAAACTGCCGCTAGATTTTGTCGCGTCCGCCGCGAAGGCGCAGGGTCTTTCGCAGGCGGCATGGGTGGAAGCAAAGCGTAATAACAACTTCGCGGCTTTTCTGCCGCATCTTGAGTCAATGATCGATTTTGCAAGAAAATATTCACTGTACTGGGGTTTTGAAGGCAGGGTTTATGACGGCCTTCTGGACATTTTTGAACCCAATATGGGTGTGCAGGCAATCGCTTCGGTTTTTACTCCGTTAAGGGAAAGGCTTTCTGCGCTGATAAAAAAAATCGCGGCAAAACCGGAACCTGACTGTTCGTTTTTACAAAGTGATTTTGATCCGCAGATACAAGCGAAGTTCAACGCTGAACTGATGAAATATCTTGGATACGATACAAAAAGAGGCAGGCTTGATGTAAGCGCGCATCCGTTCACTACAACGCTTGGTTCTAACGACATAAGAATTACAACCCGCTACCTTAGCGATAATTTTTTATCGTCAATTTTTTCTACGATACATGAATGCGGCCACGCTTTTTACGAGCTTGATATTCCAAAGGAGCTTCATCTTTCGTGTCTCGCGGACGGCGCGTCGATGGGCATTCATGAATCCCAGTCGCGCCTTTGGGAGAATGTGATAGGCAGAAGCCTTCCTTTCTGGGAAGGATTAACGCCGCTTCTAAAAAAGTGCGTTCCCGGCCGGTTTGATTCTGTAAGCGCGAAAGATTTTTACAGGGCCGTAAACCTTGTAAAGCCATCGCTTATACGCGTTGAAGCGGACGAAGTAAGCTACAGCCTGCATATCATTTTGCGTTTTGAACTGGAGCAGGGGCTTATATCAGGCGAAATTAAAGCCGGCGAGCTTCCGTCGCTCTGGCGGAAAAAAATGAAGGAGTACCTTGGGGTTGAACCTGAGAATGACACAGAAGGCGTTCTTCAGGACGTGCACTGGTCGCACGGTTCATTCGGGTATTTCCCAAGTTACGCTCTTGGAAACCTTTACGGGCTGCAGTTCTTCGGCAGGATGAAATCTGATATTCCCGGCCTGGAAGACTTTACATCTAAAGGGAATTTTTCGCCGGTACATGACTGGCTTAAGGACAATATCTACAAGTGGGGTAAACGTCTTGACCCCTGCGAGCTTTTGAAAAAAGTTACAGGCGAAAATCTATCGGTTGAACCTTTCCTGAAGTATATAGAAGAAAAGTATGCCGCGGTATACGGATTGTAATAGAATTTTCTTTAAGGCAAGCGCAAAAATTCCCCTTGTATCAGTTCATTTTTAGAGTTATCCTGATATCAAGAGGCAAATGTGAGCGATACAGATTCCTTTCCAATCAGCACTGTCGATTCTCCTTCCGTTGTACTGGAACTTATATATCAGCTTAAAATAAAGGATGTCATGACAAGCGCGGTAATCTGCGCGAAGAAGACAGATTCCCTGCGGCATATACAGGCGCTTATGCGTGAGAGCTACATAACAGGGATTCCGATTACGGAAGGCAGCAAGCTTATAGGGCTTGTATCAATAGACGATATCGTTACAGCTCTTGACAGGGGTTACATTGAAGCTCCCGCAGAAGAAAAAATGACGCGTAACCTTATCGTTCTGGAAGAAGAAATGCCCGTTTCATTTGCCATTACTTATTTGAACAAGTACCGTTACAGCCGCTACCCTGTAATCAACAAGAACCAGGAGCTGGTCGGAATTCTTACATCCAATGACGTGATCAAGACCCTGCTTGTGGAAATGAACCGCGAAGTTGTGCGCCTTGAAAAAATAAGCCAAAAAAATAAAGCAAGCAGAGGTTTCGCTGAAATGGAATTCGCTACAGCTAAGCTCGATTTTGAAAAAGCGGGCCGGGCTTCCACAGAAATTAAAAAAGCCCTAAAGCTTCAGAATATTGATCCGCAGATAATAAGGCGCATCGCAATCGCAAGTTACGAACTTGAAATAAATCAGGTTGTTCACTCAAACGGCGGGGTAATAAGCTGCTCGATTCAGCCTGACAGGGTGACTGTCGTCGCGACAGATACGGGGCCGGGCATCGAAGACTTAACCCTTGCGCTGAAGGAAGGCTGGTCAACTGCAAGCGAACTTGTCCGTTCTTTCGGATTCGGCGCAGGCATGGGGCTTGCGAACACAAAGCGCGTAAGCGACGAGTTTACCATCAACTCAAAACTGGGAGAAGGCACAACGGTAAGGTCTGTGATTTTTATCAATTCGCCGAAACAGGATTCGGGGATTTCGCCTTTATAGGGAGACGCAATGACAATTCGTGAAGCTGCCGCGATGCTGCAGGCGGAAATTCTGCAGGATAGTTTTGAAGACCTTCCGCTGACAGGCGCGTATACTTCAGACCTTTTATCGGACGTTATGGCAAACGCCAAGGAAGGCGGCGCGCTTATAACAATTCAGGCTCACAAGAATACGGTCGCAGTCGCGACGCTTGTAAATATATCCGTAATTGTTCTTTGCAATAACCGTCCTGTTCAGGACAATGAAATGCTTGAAGCCGCAAAAGACGAAGGCATAGCTGTAATCCGCACAAAGGAAAATCAATTTACAGTCTCGGGAAAATTATACAGTGCAATCAATAAGCCCGGGTAAGTATGCGAGCCGATTTTCACAATCATTCATGCCTATCGCCATGCGGCACTCTGGATATGTCTCCGTGTTTAATCGCGGAAACCGCCGCGGCGAAAAAAATCGATATTCTCGCGTTAACGGATCACAACTCAAGCCTTAACTGCCCCGCGTTCGCTTTTCACTGCAGGCGGCTTGGGATAATTCCCGTGTACGGACTTGAAGTGACTACAGCCGAAGAAGTTCATGTACTCGCCCTGTTTACAAATCTTGACGCCGCCGAGAATTTCGGCGAATTCATTTATTCGATCATCACGCCGTATTTGAATAACCCCGAAAGAACAGGCGATCAGGTTTATGTTGACGAAGATGAAAATATTATAGGCGAAGTTGAATATTACCTTGCGAACGCCGCCTGCATTACAGTGGACGATTTAAGCGCGAAAGTTTTTGAGCATAACGGCATCGTAATCCCGGCGCATATTGACCGTCCGGCTTTTTCAATGACAAGCCAGCTGGGTGTTGTGGTAAAAGGGCCGTGGACAGCGCTTGAATGCGTCCGCATCCCGCCGCTTTCAAGGTACGCAGACCCCGGCTCTCCGCTTTTGGACACTTTTAATTATCCTTTGATTACAGGATCGGACGCGCACTATCCCGAGCATATCGGAAGGCGTCCTTTCGCGCTTGACGCATCAAGGGAAGAACTGCTTCCGCAGGGAACGGAAAAAGACGCGGACATTGAAGTTCTAAAAAAAGCTCTGGAAAAGCGGATTCGCTAGTTAAATCTCGCGCGTTCCGCCCTGTTTTAATCCTGATTCATATAGTTTGCCGCAGGAAACAAACATCGGGAGTTTTGTCCCGCATAATATTATTCCTGACTCTTTTGCCATTTCTATCATGTCCATGGAAGGAACTTTTCCGCGGACAAAAATTATAGCCTGAATATCCAATAATTCTGCGGTTCTTATTACCTGCGGGTTAACAAGACCGGTAAGCAGCAATACTCTTTCCTTAACAAAGGCCATTACATCACTCATCAAATCGGCTCCGCAGACAGACAGGATTTCGCGATTCCCGTCTTCATTACCGCAATAAAATTGTCCTTCAAGCAGCGAAACCGCTTCCGTTACGGTCATATATACCCCCTATAACCGCTTAAGTGTAGCAGATAATGCGCATTATTACAAGGCACGCTTTAAATGCGGCATCTTTAATATACATCCGCTCGACTTTTTGCCGGATTTCCTCCATAATGTAATAATGGTCTCTCCAGACATCGATTTAGAATTGATAAAGAAGCAGGACCTCTTTGCGAATTTAAAAAAGGAAGAGATCGAATTTATTATAAATAATTCCAGCACACTGGTGCTTAAAGAAAAAGAACAGTTATTTTCGTCAGGGGAAAAGGCCGCTCATTTTTATATTCTAAAACACGGCGAGATCAGGGTCTATAAAAAAATCAACGATACGCACGAAGGCGAAACGGCGAAGTTTACAGCAGGCGATACAATCGGCGATTTTGACTTTGCCCGCGGCGCGGATTATGACGCGTGGGCGGAGGCCGCGCAGAACGCGGAGCTTATTATGTTTCCGGGATCAGGGGTAACAATGGATACGCTTTCGCAGAAAGAACCCGCGATGGTCTGCAGCATCATGCTTAACGCGATTGTAATGATGACAGGGAGAATCAAGCAGACCAACAGGCTGATCTTTAACAATATGTCGTGGGTGCAGGATCTTCACAGGAGAGCGTATGAAGACTCCGGCACCGGTTTATGGAAGCAGACGCTTATTGCGGACGAAATTATCGGCGCGCTTACTAATCCTTCCGCCCTGATCATGATTAAGCCTGACAGATTTAAAATACTTGTCGATTCGCGCGGACACGCAATCGGGGACGAAGCAATGATAAGAATCGCGCTGATTCTAAAAAACATTACGCGCGTTCGCGGGCACGGCTGGGCGCTCCGCCTTAAGAGCAACGAAACCGGAATTATTTTTAATAACTGCAGCGCCGTAATGGCGGAAGAAACCGCAAAAACGCTCGCCAGGGAAATCGCGGCAATGGAACCGGCTCCCGCGAAAGACGGGCTTGAAGAATTCAAATTTTCCGCGACAATTTCATGGACGATCTGGCCGTTAGACGATCCGGACTGGGAAAGCCTTTATGAAGGCAATTACGCAAACCTTTTGTATCACTGGAAGAAAGGCGGCGAACGCATTGTCCGCTATACAGCGGAAAAAACCAGAGTGAATAAATGAAAAAGAAAGTTTTAAAGCCAAGCCGCAATCATTCCCCGGAAGGCGTGATTACCGGAACGCTTCATTACAATCCAAGCAGGGACCACAGCTGGTATGAAAAAAACATTGATTCGCAGGCGGCGCTTTCCGTCGTGTCAAAATTATCGCTTTTTTCGGAACTGGACAAAAACGAATTTAAGATAGTTTCAGGATACCTTAGAACTTTTGACATGAAAAAAGGCGAATCAATTTTCAATGAAGGCGACATGGGCCGCGACATGTTCATTCATTACTCCGGGGTGTTAAACGCTTTTTTAACGCAGGCTGACGGAACGCGGCGCGTTATATTCAGCGTCAGAATCGGCGATTTTTTCGGAGAGATGTCGATTATTACCCACGAGCCGCGTTCTGTCACAATCACCGCAACTGAAGATTCCTCTGTTATTAAATTCAAGGGAAATGATTTTTACAGGATATTGTCCGAATACCCGATTATCGGGTACAAGATTTTAAAGGCAATCTGCGTTGTGCAGAACAGGTGGCTTGACAGCTCGTCAAAATCATTTAACGATCTGACAAGGTGGGGCGAAACTGCGCGAAGAAGGGCAATCACCGATGAAATGACAGGGCTTTACAACCGCCGCTTCCTTGAAGAAACCATAAAAGAACGCTTTAACGATCAATCGATGAACTTCCGCGTTATGGCGCTATTAATGATGGACCTTGATAAAATTCACGGAATCAACGATCGCTACGGAACAAAAGCCGGCGATCTTGTAATCATCGCAACCGCTGAAGCAATACGTTCATGCCTGCGCTCCGGCGACATTCCCGCCCGCCTTTCAGGCGATGAGTTCGCTATTCTTCTTCCCGACACCGATAAGAATGACGCTGCGAATATCGCGGAGCGAATCAGAAAAAAAATCGAAGAAAAACAGGTTGAAGTTCCCGCGAGTCCGGGATCGGAAGAGACGACATTTATTGGAACGCGCACCAGCATCGGCATCGCAATCGCGCCCGTCCACGCCGCCACAATGGAAGAACTTGAAGACACTTCTGACACAGCTCTTCGCAAAGCCAAGGAGCTCGGGCGGAATATGGTTATAGTATATGGGAATTAATTTAAAAATATTAATATTGGGTATGTCGCATAACGTTTAAGGTAACTGACATTTTTTTGTTATATATATAAAATCAGGAGTTTTTTATAAAATGATTGAATTCATTACGAATCAGACATTTCATCTAATTGTATGGCTTTCTTTGGCTTTTTTCAGCCTTGCCGCTGCTTCTGTAGCAATGTCACTCTTTATATTTTACCGAAAATACCAAATATTAATTAATGCAGTAATTTTGTATATTTTTTTCTATTTTGCATTTTCACAATATCTCAAAGAAAATGAAGAAATGATAAAAGCGTTTAAAACATCCGGTGAATCAATGTTTTTGTCAATAAACAATACACTTGTATTAATTTTTTCATCAATTGGAATACTGGTTTTTGGTATTATATCTTTGATACAGTCGACAAAAGGTTTTTTTGAAGCTCGTGCTGATATTATAGCTTCGGTAAAAGCGTTAATCCCTCCAAATTCAATATGGAAGCCTGAACAGGGATTAACAGAATGCATTATTAAAAAGTATAGGATTACAGAAGCAGAACAGGCTGTCGCAAATCTTGCTTTATTAGGAAAATCAAATAAGGAAATTTCCAGAGAATTGAATAAAGCAGTTGGCACAGTTGAAGCTCAATTAAAAAGTATTTATCAAAAGACGGAAGTGCCTGGCAGATATGCTTTATTGGCATTAGTTGCCAATTCTATAACAGAAGCTTAAAAAAATAGGCAGAAAATCCCATTACCCAAAAACCCTTAATATAAAACAGGGTATTTACTTGTAAATAGGTATAAATTTACCCAAAAACCACAATTTAAAAATAAATTCGTTTTAGTGATATTTAATGTATCAACTTATAGTACCAGGAGGTATTTATGAAACGACTTATTTTTTTAGTGTGTTTAATCATCGGGATTAGTGCAATTATCGCAGCTCAGGAATCAGAAGCTGTGCCTTGGTTTAGTATTGGCGGCGGATTATTTACCGGCGGATTAATGGATACCGGAGGAATTGCGGATTTTGCATTTCTTATTTTTCGTAAGAATTTTTTTGATGTAAGGAATCATTTTGTATTCCGCGGCGGCAGCTTTTCAAACGGCGGTATAATGATGCTGACAGAGAAAATATCCTTTGGCGGTATTTTTTCCGGGAATTTTCGTTCCTACGGCTATGCGGAAGGCGGAATCGGCATTACAGCCAATGGTTCAAAAAAAATTTTTGAACAGCCTCTTTTTTATTCGATTGGCGGAGGAGGCGGTACAGACATTTTTTTATTGGAAACTATGAGTATATATTTTGAAGCAGGTTATCTGGGTACTGTTACAGACGGTGTGTGGAACAGCGGCGGTATTTTTCAGATTGGTTGGAAAGGCTGGTTTTAGGAGAAAAAATGAAATGTAAATGGGTTTGTTGTTTTAATTGGAAATATAATTGCTCAATCAATAATCGTAATATTATTTATATGGGAGTTAAATGAAAAACAAAATAATTTTGTAAAATTCAAAATAAGCTCAGTAAATGTAATTACTTTAATATTGGGTTTTCTTGCGTTTTGGATGCCAGAAAAAGACGGGAAAATGTTTTTTAATAAATCCTATATATTGGTGGATGGGAATATTGCATTTCCCATTACTGGTTAATAGTATAATTGGATTTATTATCGTAATAAAAGAAGAAAAAAATAGGTTAAAATACGCACACTGCACATAACAAACGGTAACTGCAAAATGCCCTGTTCGGACACAAAAATACGTCAGTTACCTAGAACGTTATGTGCAATTGCACCTAAGATGCGCAGAATATTATAACAATATTCTAAACAATAACGTTCAAAGTTTTATTTTTTTTATGGAATTATAGCATTTTTAAATTCAGACCACTGACCAATTATGCCTCGTTCATTTTGTCATGCGGCGGCAACGTAGACGGTTTTTCCCCTATCGGTTTCTTCAAAATGTAATGGAAAAGGTGTTCGGCTTGCCATTGAATGGTGTATTAAATCGTCTGTGTGTTGGGGCGGTTGGTCTAATATTCCCCAGACTATAACTGCGCCGTCGTAGCCTTGGGGTTTGGCTTTATGGGTTTCGCCTTGTATCCAGAAATCAGCCGTTATTTCACGTATGTTGCGGAGGTGTAAAACAAAATCTACCATTTCGGTTACGACTTTATGATCGGTACGAATTGTGTCGTGATTGGGTATTCCCATCGCTATGCGGTCGCCGTTGTTGACGGGTGGAAATCGCAAAAATTGGTAGACAAATCTATGCAGTTCTCTTGTGCAATCCGCCTGTGCCTAGTTACGGTCATTGTTGTTCTGGTGTGTGGGGGTGGCTATGGCTCGGTCTTGGGCAGTTTCAAAGGTTTTGCATGAATTCTCTGAAATGTACGGCGTTTGACGGAACATAATCTCTTAATCGGCTCATTATTATCTCCATTCATATGGTTTTTGTGATACTCCCAAAACCTTTTGGGACATGTCCCAAAGGCTCAGGGATGTGTCCCAAAGGTTCTGGGATATATTCCGAAAGCTCGGGGACATGTCTCGAATAAAATTAATAATTAAAATAACTCCTGCCATCAAGCATATTAATGGTATAACCGCCACCGCCAGTTACAGCAACTGTTGCTGTTATAGAAGTACCTGGAACTGCTGATCTCGTTACATTAAGAGTAACATCAACTCTACCTTTATTAAATTGTGTTTTATTATCTATACCTGTTATACTCACAGTTCTAGCTGAAGAACTGGTACTTATTGAAAATGAATCTACAGTTAACCATGAAAGATTATCTACGGTTAATCCGGTATCAGATTCTCCCGCTCCATTATCAAAAATAACTACAATCTTTCCAGTATTTGCACTTTCTTCAAAAACAGTTCCTTGAAGTGAAACTTGAACCTGTAGTTTGTAAGGGTCATGAGGTGGAACAGTAGGTTCTTCATCTCCGCAGGCTGTCATTGAAAACCCGATTATTACTGCAAAGGCAGTAATCCCAATAATTCTAAATAAGTTCTTCATAAAGAACTCCTTTTTACGATTTCCGCCCTATTAGCGGATAATCGTATAGATTACTCCGTCCTTAAGGACGGTTTCGCTTCAACGAAGCGTTTCCCCAATGGGGTATTAAAAGACAGATTATTCTGCCTGTTAATCTTAAATAATGAGAAAAATATTTATTTTTTGCGGTTAAATTGTAATTTTTACGATATGGGGGG
>Ga0209755_10000496_pt1 | contig 71846 bp, 69 predicted proteins | sample TergutCo191P1_FD_187301 | JGI IMG/M metagenome (GOLD analysis project Ga0209755, IMG submission 187301) | Cornitermes sp. P1 segment gut microbial communities from Petit-Saut dam, French Guiana - Co191P1 (SPAdes) (version 2) | ecosystem: Host-associated > Arthropoda: Insects > Digestive system...
CAAATTTGTATACAAAACAAGCGCAACAAACAAACCTGCTACCACTACCAGGGTAATGGTTTTCAGGACGATTCTTTTCTGAGCTAACGAAACTCTCGCCTGACGAGAGAGCCTGGTAACCAAAAAAGCAAAGAGAGCGAACCACACCAAGAGCGCCGTAATCGCACACGAGATGTAAGAAACTTCCATCGACACACCCATAGTTGAGTGCAAAAAGTTCAACAAGGTAAAATCAAGCGCAAGTTTAACGAAAAGAAAAGCGGCTGCACAAAGACTGGCAGGAATTAAAACCTTCTTCCAGCCAAGAGTGTTTGAAACTTCCCCGCTCGCCCAAACGGTAATACTCGCCAACAAAAGAAAAGGAAGCGGAAACGCCTGGAGCAAAATAGGCATGAAAGGAAGAATTGAAAACGGCGCGTTGCCCATCCAAATCAAAATTGAAAAGATAACTAAAACGACAACCATCCACGCAAGCCAAAGTAGCCCTTTGCGCTCCAAAAATTCCTTCATCCGTTCCATGGCTGCCTTTCATTCATTTTATAAGAAATGCCCTTTTCAGGGCATTTCTTTTAATTGGTGGCGAAAAATTCGATTGTATCGCCTTCTGCAAGAGTAACCATTGCCTTCTTCCAGGTGCGGGTTTTTCCAACCTGATACCGAACGCGCTTTGGTTTCCCTTTTACGTTAAGGGTGTTCACCTTAACCACCTTTACGTTAAAGATTGCTTCAATTGCCTGGGCAATCTCAACCTTGTTTGAGGTCTTTGCTACCTCGAATGTGTAAGTGTTTTGACTCATCATGTCGTAGCTGTGCTCCGAAATGACGGGGCGGATAATGACTTCGCGAGGGTCTTTCATTATGCAAGCACCTCCTCGATACGCTTAAGTGCAGCCATGGTAAAGATCAACTTTTTATTGTCGATAAATTCATAGGTATTTGATTCTGCAACCGGAATTACGTTAACCCGGGGAAGATTACGCAGCGACAGGTAAGCGTTTACATCGTCGTCTGCAACAACCACGGTGGTGCGATTATCGCAACCCAGGGCCTTCAAAACTTCAGCAGCTTGTTTAGTGGAGGGCTTTTCAAAAGAGAAAGCATCTACAATAATCAGTTCGTTATCTGCTAGTTTTGCCGCCAAAGCACTGCGCATTGCAAGCTTCACTACTTTGTTGGGAACCTTGATTGCATAGGAACGGGGATGCGGTCCGAAAACCACGCCGCCACCTGTCCAATGAGGTGCGCGAATAGTACCTTGACGTGCGCGACCGGTGCCTTTTTGGCGCCATGGTTTTTTGCCTCCGCCACGAACTTGCCCGCGGGTGAGCGTATTTGCATTGCCGCCGCGCCAAGAAGCACGCTGAGCGCGCACCACTTCGTGCATGGCGTGCATGTTCGGTGTTACCCCGAATACTGAAGCGGAAAGTTCGGCACTCTTGACCTTTTTACCGCTTACGTCCTTTACTTCGATACTTGCCATCAGAGTTACTCCTTGGTATCTATCGTGCTAAACGGATGCGAACCAGAGCATTCTTGCCGCCCGGAACCGCTCCCTTTACCAAGATGAGGTTTTGTTCCTCATCGATTCTTACAATGTCGAGGTTCTTAGTGGTAACGGTGTCACAACCCATGTGTCCGGGAAGCTTGAGCCCCTTAAACACGCGAGACGGAGTTGCGCACTGTCCGATAGAACCAGGTGCACGGTGGAAATGTGAACCGTGCCCACCAGGACCGCCACCAAAGTTGTGACGCTTAATTACCCCAGCGAAACCCTTACCCTTTGAGGTAGCTGTAACGTCAACCTTTTTCGCTTCAGCAAAAATGGCAACCGTTACTTCGTCACCCAAAGAGAATTCACTCGCTGCATCAACGCGAACCTCACGCAGATAGCGAACAGGGTCAACACCTTGTTTTTTAAAGTGTCCTGCCATAGGCTTGTTGAGTTTCTTTTCTTTGATAACGCCAAAGCCCAACTGTACTGCTTCGTAACCATCAGTTGCAGCAGTTTTTACCTGGCAAACCTTGTTCGGTGAAGCCTGAATTACCGTAACCGGCAAAACTCGGTCGCCTTCACCAAATACTTGTGTCATGCCAAGCTTTTTTCCATATATCGTCTGAATCATTTGACATCACACCTTTACAGCTTGATTTCGATATCGACGCCAGCCGGAAGGTCAAGTCTCATCAAGGAATCGACCGTATTAGGGGTCGGCTCCAAAATGTCAACCAAACGCTTGTGAGTACGCATCTCAAACTGCTCACGTGAATCTTTATCCACGTGGGGTGAACGCACAACGCAGTAGAGGTTGCGTTCCGTTGGCAACGGAATCGGTCCGGAAACTTTTGCACCCGTTTTTTGTGCCGTATCAACAATAAGCTTCGTTGACTGGTCTACGATTTCATGGTCGTAGCCTTTGAGGCGGATGCGAATCTTTTGAGTAGCCACTTGTCATACCTCCATTATGCCTAAGAGAACGTGTGAGCCGTGCGGCTTACACGCTGCCTCCAGCTTTACTGATAATCTCTTCTGCAACGCTTTTCGGAACTGGTTCATAGCACTCGAACTGCATCGTGTACACGGCGCGACCCTGAGTAGCGCTTCTCAAATCGGTTGCATAACCAAACATTTCATTCAACGGAACCTTCGCGTTGATAACTTTCGCGTTTCCGCGGTCGCCCATACCTTGAATTTGACCACGGCGGCTTGAAAGGTTACCCATAACATCACCCATGTAGTTTTCAGGTGTTTCCACTTCAACTTTCATAATGGGTTCAAGAATTACGGGATTCGAACGCTTCAAAGCATCTTTGACCGCCATAGAACCGGCGACTTTAAACGCTGCTTCCGATGAGTCAACGTCGTGGTAAGAACCGTCAACCAGGCTAACCTTAATATCAACAACGGGAGACCCCGCTAAAACACCTGAATTGAGGGCTTCTTGGATACCACGATCAACAGGAGTGATATATTCTTTTGGAATAACACCGCCAACAATGTTGTTAACGAATTCGTAGCCAGTGCCTGCCGGTTGCGGCTCGAGATTGATAACCACGTGACCGTACTGACCGCGTCCACCAGATTGGCGCACGAACTTGCCTTCGATGCCTTCAACTACCTTGGTAGCAGTTTCGCGGTAAGCAACCTGCGGCTTGCCAACGTTTGCTTCAACTTTGAATTCACGCAGCAAGCGGTCGACGATAATTTCGAGGTGCAGTTCGCCCATGCCCGCAATAATAGTCTGACCCGTTTCTTGATTCGTTGAAACTTTAAAGGTGGGGTCTTCTTCAGCCAGCTTTTGCAGAGCCACACCCAGCTTGTCTTGCTCAGCCTTGGTTTTTGGCTCGATTGCAATGTCGATTACTGGGTCGGGGAATACCATTGACTCAAGAATAATCGGTGATTTTTCGTCACAAAGCGTTTCGCCCGTGGTGACATCTTTCAGTCCAACAGCAGCACAAATGTCGCCAGCTGAACAGTCTTCGATATCTACTCGGTTGTTTGAGTGCATTTCAAGCAAGCGACCAATACGCTCTTTCTTGTCTTTAGAAGCATTCAATATGTAAGAGCCAGCACTCAGCTTTCCAGAATATACGCGGAAATAGGTGAGCTTACCAACGTAAGGGTCGGTCATGATCTTGAAAGCTAGCGCAGCAAAAGGAGCTTTGTTGTCTGCAGGGCGCTCTTCTTCGTTTTCGGTATCGGGGTTGGTACCCTTAATAGCCGGAATATCGAGCGGGCTTGGCATGTAGTCAACAACAGCATCCAGAAGTTCCTGAATGCCTTTGTTCTTGTAGGAAGAACCACAAAATACCGGGTGCAGTTCGCAAGCGATAGTTCCCTTGCGGATAGCAGAAATCAGTTCTTCGGTGGTAATTTCTTCTTCCATAAGAACTTTTTCCATAAGCGCATCATCGAAATCGGCTGCTGCCTCAATCAATTCCGCGCGACACTTTGCTGCCTGATCTTTGTAATCATCAGGAATTGGAGCTTCAGCAGGATAAATCATACCCTTATCGTCTTCGTTGAATTTCCAAGCAGTGTTAGTTACCAAATCGATAATACCATCGAAGTGATTTTCGGCACCGATGGGAATTTGTGCGGCAATAGCAGGAGCATCGAGACGATCTCTCATGGTTTCAATAGCATTGAAGAAATCTGCACCGATACGGTCCATCTTATTAATGTAGGCGATGCGCGGTACGTGATAACGATGAGCCTGGCGCCAAACAGTTTCAGACTGTGGCTGAACACCTGACACGGCGTCAAATACCGCAACAGCTCCGTCCAGCACGCGCAAAGAACGCTCCACTTCAACAGTAAAGTCTACGTGCCCAGGAGTGTCGATGATTTGCACGCGATAGTTCACGTTATCTTTATCCCAGAAGCACGTAGTAGCAGCAGACGTAATAGTTACGCCGCGCTCTTGTTCTTGCACCATCCAGTCCATGGTGGCTGCACCATCATGGACTTCACCGATTTTATGAGTCTTACCGGTGTAGAACAGAATTCTTTCGGTCGTCGTGGTTTTACCAGCATCAATGTGAGCCATGATGCCGATATTGCGCACGTCTTTTAAGGGAGTCTTAGACATTGTTTTCCATGCACCCCTTACCAGCGATAGTGCGAAAATGCACGGTTGGATTCTGCCATTTTGTACAGGTCTTCACGCTTCTTTACAGAAGATCCTGTGTTTTCTGCAGCGTCCATAATTTCAGCGGCAAGGCGCTCTCTCATGGTTTTTTCTTTACGCTTGCGAGAAAAGTCTACAATCCAACGGATAGCAAGGGTCGTTGCGCGGCGGGAATTAACTTCCATGGGAACCTGATAGGTTGCACCACCAACACGCTTCGGCTTTACTTCTAAAGTTGGACGTACGTTGTCCATGGCTTTTTTGAAGATTGAAAGCGGGTCAGTTCCCAGCTTTTCTTCAATCAAATCAAAGGCACCATAGACGATTCCTTCTGCGGTAGATTTCTTCCCGTCAAGAAGGATTTTGTTGGTCAACTGCGTGACCAAACGGTTGTTGTAAGTTGCATCCGGCTGCACTTCGCGGCGGATAGCTGCTGCACGACGCGGCATAAAGCCACCTTTCTGTTACTGTGCGCGCTTCGGGGGGATTCCCATTAGGCCGATTTTTTCGACCCGCGCGGCTTAACCATTATTTCTTAGGCTTTTTCGCACCGTAACGGCTGCGAGCCTGATTGCGGCTATCAACTGCTGAACAGTCGAGGGTCGCACGAATTACTTTATAGCGAACACCAGGAAGGTCTTTTACACGACCTCCACGGATGAGCACCATAGAGTGCTCTTGCAAGTTGTGACCGATGCCTGGGATGTAGGCGGTAACTTCCATGCCGTTTACCAGACGCACACGACAAACCTTGCGAAGGGCTGAGTTCGGCTTTTTCGGGGTAGTCGTGTATACACGAGTACATACGCCGCGCTTTTGCGGGTTACCCTTCAATGCCGGGGTCTTTTTCTTGTCGATCTGCTTTTGGCGGCCCTTGCGAACCAGTTGGTTAATTGTAGGCAAATCCTTACTCTCCTTCTTCATTCAACCTATTCGTCTCACACACTAATGTTCAGACGAAGCAGTGCTATACTTTCTTGGTGTACTTAGCTATTGCACACCGAAGAATAACGCCTCCCTTGAAGAGGCGCGACGGAACACTCTATCACCCATGAACAGGCTTGTCAAACGCCACGTATCCGGGAGTATCCATTCCTCACAATTTGAAAAACCCCAGATCGCTATGGGTGAAGGAAATTTCAAGCCCAAAATTTTTCCTTTTTTTGAAAAACTAACAATCCGGCAAATCCTGCAACTCCTCAACATAGTTGTGGTAGCATCTAATTCGAAAGTAAAAAGTTAAAAAGGAGCAAAATGTGAACCGAGTAAATCCCCCTGTGAAAAAAATTCTTCTGTCCGCGCTATCAGTAGTACTTGCTACAGCTATGTTAATCCCGCTTACTTCTTGTGCAATGATTGAAGAACGCCTGGTGAAGCAGGGTATTACGCGAGAACTTGAAGATATTAAACAACTCAGAAACCGCGCTGTTAACGAAATGATTCAAAGCGCCGGTTCTTCGGCTGACTTCGAAGAAATTGGGGTAAACCCCGAAGATTTCTTGAAAGCATGGTTTAGCGACTTTGACTACCTTGTTGATGATGTTTCTATAAACGGAAACGAAGGAGATGCTTCGGTAACCCTGAACTGCAAAACGGCCAAATCTTTCTTTGACACCCTTGGCGCAAGCATTGCCCAGTTTATTAATGAAGACCCCCCAGCGGATGAAAGAAGTTCGAAAGAAGTTTTTGCCGAGCTGTTTATTGAAGCAGCAAAAAATGCACCTAGTGAAGCAGTTTCACTTGTTCTGCCTTTGGAAAAGAAAGACAGAATATGGGCACCAAGTGAAGGTTATTTCGAAGGGCTTGAAAATGTGTTGGTTGGTGATGTAGATGCAAGCGAGGGGCTATTTTATGCTTCAGTTCTCATGATACTAGAGCCTCTCAAGCGAATTGAAGAAGGTTCTGATGCAATGAAATACTTCTTGCAGAGATTCGGAACCGATGAAGATTTTCTCTCTTTCGGCATAGATAAAAACGAGTATTCCCAGTTAGGACTTGGTGGTTTTGATTACTCCGTGGAAGCTATCGCGATTGAAAGTCCCGAAAGAGCCAGTGCAACCATTGTAGTTTCATGCAAAAAGATTGCTGATGCAGAAGCAAATTGCGAGAACAAACTAAACGATCTGGTCGCCAATGGAACTTTTGCGGCTATGAGCGACGAAGATATAAAAAAGACCATCGGATCTTTGCTCTTAGCTGCCCTTACAGAAACTGCCCCAAGCGCGATGACTATTACCCTTCCTTTCGTTAATCGGGATGGTTTATGGGAAATTGACCCTGAAAGCCAAGAACTGGGCAAAGCCATTTTTGGAGACTAATATTAGTATGGTTATTAGATAAGAATTATAGTAATATTTGAGATGGTTGAGACGCCTTCGAATAAGGCTCTCGGAAGTCTCGCAAGGGAAAGGTTAGGAAAAGATATGGAACAAAAAAGTATTTCTGGCGGGTGGAAGTTTGGGTATTTTGTAATTGGCTTCCTTTTCAGCGTCTACGGCATCCTTATTGTATGGCTGCTTGAAAAAGAAAAGCCTTACTTCAAAGAAGCTTTCAAGTTCACGATTATTGGCTTCGTAATTGCAATCGTTCTTGCTATCATTTTTAGTATTATTGTTGGAATTTCCATCATGGCAGCTGTTGCTGCTATCGTCAACTCGGGAGACTGGAGCAGCTTCGTCAACCAAGGTTGGCATTAAGTCAACGGAGACTGGGGTAGTCTTTACTCATCAGGCCTCCATTAAGCACTGTGCGCCTCTTGGCGTAATGCTTAAAGTTTCTGGTAAGCACAAAATGTTTGCTGGTGTTATTTAGCAAAAATCAGCGAGAGGGAAATCCCTCTCGCTGATTTTTATTTACAGCCAGGCTTGTCATTCTACCCTTCAACTATCTGTCGATTGCTTACGCAACCGACAGTATTTTTGGGACTAATATTAGTATGGTTATTAGATAAGAATTATAGTAATATTTGAAATGGTTGAGACGCCTTCGGATAAGGCTCTCGGAAGTCTCGCAAGGGAAAGGTTAGGAAAAGATGGAACAAAAAAGTATTTCTGGCGGGTGGAAGTTTGGGTTTTTTGTAATTGGCTTCCTTTGCAGCATCTACGGTATTCTTATTGTATGGCTGCTTGAAAAAGAAAAGCCTTACTTCAAAGAAGCTTTCAAGTTCACAATTATTGGCTTCGTAATTGCAATCGTTCTTGCTATCATTGCAGGCATTGTTCTCGGACTTTCCATCGTGGCAGCTGTTGCTGCTATCGCCGGCTCAGGAGACTGGAGCAGCTTAGTCAATATGTAGCAGTAAGCAGCGCAGAGGCCTCTTGCGCAATGCGTACGAGCTTCAGGTAAGCGCTCTAACGTTTACTGTGTGTCTATTGTCAAGCAAAAATCAGCGAGAGGGAAATCCCTCTCGCTGATTTTTATTTACAGCCAGGCTTGTCATCCCACCCTTCAACTATCTGTCGATTGCTTACGCCCACTCCGCTATGGATCCTTCACTTCGTTCAGGATGACCTTTCTTCCCTCTGTCATTCTGAGGCGTAGTTTGTCATTCTGAGGCGTAGTTTGTCATCCTGAGGCGTAGTTTGTCATCCTGAACGGAGTGAAGGATCCATGGATTCTTCGGCTACGCCTCAGGATGGCAGGAGTCGCTCAGGATGACAGGGGTTAGGGGTCTATTAAATTTAATGTGTAAACGTAACGTATTTATACTAAGGCATCCCAAAAATTCAGGTAAACTGTTAACCAGCCAAGAAAAACCCACCGACGACTTGAATATCAGCAAGGGAATTACGTAATTTCGTGAAATTATTTAAGGCTACATAAATGGAGCTTTTAACAGCAGCCATATCAGACCACGGGCAGGTTATTATTGCGTCTGTCATTTTTCTTCTCTGCTATGCGTTTATTATTGCCGAGAAAATTGATAGATCTATAATTGCGCTTACTGGTGCCGTGCTGATGATTTTGGTTGGGGTGGTTGATTTCAAAACCGCCTATACAGAACACATTCACTGGGCTACTCTCTTTTTATTACTCGGCATGATGATACTGGTGGGCATAGCCAGAAAGAGCGGTATTTTCCAGTATATCGCCCTTAAAACAGCCCAAAGCGCCAAGGGCGACCCCATGAAAATCCTAGTGCGTCTTGCCATACTCACCGCAGTTGGATCAGCGTTTATCGATAACGTAACCATGGTTTTACTTATGGCACCCATTACCATTTCCATTGCAAAAATTCTTCACGTGAAAGCAACACCTTTTTTGATCACTCAAATCCTGATCTGCAATATTGGTGGCGCAGCAACTCTGGTGGGCGATCCTCCCAACATTATGATTGGGTCTGCAGCAGGAATATCGTTTAATCAGTTTTTGCTTCATATCACCCCAATCATTGTGTTCTTAACCCTTATCACCATTTTGTATCTTCGTTTTTATTTCTCGAAAAAGTTTGCAATAAGCGACGAATATCGAGACAAACTCATGGAAACCGATGCGCGAGACTACATTCGCGATTCTAAGCTCGCTTATAGGTCTATCGCCGTGTTTTCTTTAACTCTCATTGGCTTTTTGACCCATCAATACTTCCACATTGAGCCAGCCGTTATTGCGCTTACCGGTGCCACCCTGCTCATGATTCTTTCCACCAAGTCCATCAAAATGGAAGAAATTTATCAATCCGTTGAGTGGATTACTATTTTCTTTTTCGCAGGGCTCTTCGTGCTTGTTGGTGGATTAATTGAAGCTGGCATTATCCCTCACCTTGCAGAATGGATGATTAACGCCACCAACAACAATGTCGCCGTTACTTCTATGGTTCTTCTTTGGGGGGCAGGAATTGCTTCTGCATTTGTGGATAACATTCCGCTAGTTGCCACCTTAATTCCTCTGGTTGACAACATGAGTGTTCAGGCATCGCTTAGCCAGGTGGACACTATGACCCTTTGGTGGTCTCTTTCTTTAGGAGCTTGCTTGGGCGGAAATGGCACCTTGATTGCATCTTCGGCAAACTTGATCGTAGCCTCCATCGCATCACGTGAAGGTTCGCCTATTTCCTTTGTGGGCTTTCTGAAGGTTAGCATCCCGGTTACTTTGGGAACTTTAGCTATAGCTTCCGGATATGTACTAGTAGTGTTCGTCTGGCTTGGTTTTGCCTAACCTGATCGGTTAACTTTTCAAAGCAACAACCGGCTCAAGATTTGATGCTCGCCAAGCAGGGTAACTTCCAAAAATTATTCCGATAAGGGTGCACAAAACAAACACCACCACAATAATTACTAATGAAAAAATGGGGACAACAGGGATGCCAACGAAGGCTTGAACAGCACTTGCTAAACCAAAAGACCCGGCATAACCAAGCACCAATCCCCCAACCCCACCAATGGCACATATGGCAATTGATTCGAAGAGAAATTGGGCAAAGACATCTTTTTTTCTGGCACCGAGAGCCCTTCTAATACCGATTTCTTTCAGGCGTTCAGAAACGTTGGTAAGCATCATGTTCATAATGCCGATACCCCCAACAACCAAAGACACCGAAGCCGCAATAACCAATAAGGCACCAAGGCCTGCCGTAAGCAAGTTCAGCATTTCGATTGCTTCTTCCATAAGCAATAGGAGAAAGTGAGTTGGAGCATCGCCCACGTTATAATAATCCTCCAGAAAAGAATAGGTACTATCGGTAAGCACCGAATTGTCGGCATCTTCGTGCAAATAACCCACACCGTATAAGATGTCTGTCATACCAAGATCGTAATTGGCTGTTTTTTCGGGAATAATAGCCAGTCCATAATACTGGTTAAGCTGGTTTTCGGCTTTTATCGTTCCGGTTATTGTAAAATCAATGCCCCCGATTTCAATTTTTTCGCCCACAACATTTGCGGTCTTACTACCGAAGAAATCATCAACTATTCCAGGGCCTACAACAACACATCTTTCGGCTCCTTCGTTTTCTTCGTCTGAAAAGTGATAACCACTCGCAAGCTCAATTCCTTCCATGTCGAAAAAGCAGGCTTCCACCCCAAGGATGTCAACTCTTTTCGATTCCGAAATGGTTGATGCGGTTGAAAAGCTCATTCGCTGAAAACTTACTTCTTCGTATTCAGGAACGCTTTTTTCAAGGGATTCTAGCGCGTCAACTGTCAGGCCATAGCTTGTCAAAGGCATAATGTAGACCAGCTTCGAGCGGTTCAGACCCATTTCAGAAACTAAAGCGTTTTGAATACCGCCAACCGTTGCGGAAAGAGCAACAATTGCGGCAACCCCAATCATCACGCCAATAGACGTGAGGAGCGATCTTCCGAAATTCCCCAGAAGCGCATTTTTTGATTCAGCAATAATATCAAATAGCTTCATAGTCTTCGCTCAGTATCCCGTCTCGAATAAAAAGAGTTCGTTTGGCTTTTGCAGCAACATTGCTGTCGTGAGTAATAAGCACAATGGTTGTACCCATTTCGTTGAGCTTTAAAAGAACGTCCATAACAACTTCAGAAGACTTACTATCAAGATTTCCTGTAGGTTCATCGGCCAGAAGAATTGAGGGATTGTTCACAATGGCGCGCGCTATTGCAACACGCTGAACTTGTCCGCCAGAAAGTTCGGTAGTTTTTCGGTCAAAATATGAAGCATCCAAGCCGACTGAAAGAAGAGCTCGAGCAGCAGTAATTTCCCTTTTTTTCAAAGGGCAACGAGAATGCTTGAGGGGAAGAATTACGTTTTGCAACACACTCAACCTTTGCAACAGGCAAAAATCTTGAAAGACAAAACCAATATGACTCGATCGCACAGCAGACAGTTCATCGTCATCGAGCGACATCACATTGTATCCGTCTATGAAGTATTCACCCTTGTTTGGTTTATCGAGACACCCCAATACGTTGAGAAGAGTGGATTTTCCTGACCCAGAAGCCCCCATGATTGCTACAAAATCACCTCTTGAAATTTCAAGAGAAGCATCTTGCAACGCCACCAATTCACCTAAACTATAGCGATATACCCGCGTAATGTTTCGCGCAGATATAATAGGAGGTCTCAGCGAATCCATCTTAGCTTCCTTTTACCAGACTTCTCGCATCTAAAACTACTTTGCTACCAGGTGAAAGATTGCACTTTATCGCGGAATTTGTTTTATCGCTGGCTATGACCTCTACTTCTAATTCTTGATAAGTACCATCTTCTGAAAGAGGGTAAACAAATGATTTACCATCACTTGTTTTCACTGATTGTTTTGGGAAGAGCAAAACATTGTCATATTCAGCAGTAACAATTTTCACGTTAGCCCTCATGCCAATTTTCACGCGGCTATCGATACCCTCAGGCACGATAATCGCTTTGTAGGATACCGCATCAGCCCCCTCGTTGCTTGATGTTGGAGCCACAGAAACCGAAGTAACCGTTCCTTTAATTTCATCAATATCGTCCAGTGCTTCAACCTTAATATAAGCCGCCAATCCTGATTTGACCGACTTGATCTGATTTTCGCTTATGTCCAGTTCAATTTGCATTTTTGAAAGATCAACGATTTGGATAGCGGGAGACCCGAAAGAAGTTATGTTATCCCCAACTTGGATGTCCACGCGAGAAACGGTTCCAGAAAGAGGAGCGCGCACGCTGCACTTTTCTAAGTTTTTCGTTGCTGCATCTACCTGCAGCTGAGCTTCAACAACTGGCAACTTCGTGCTTTCAACCTGAGCCTCAAGAGAAGCAACGGTGCTGGTTGCTGCTTTCAGATCATCGCTATTAGGAAAATTAGGTGCAGTTGTATTATGGGGGTCGTTTTGGTGATTTTGCATAGCATGGTTGTAGTCTGCGACTGCCTGATCAAGCTCTTGAGAAAGCCTGATTTGCTCTTCTCTTGCTTTCCTCAGTTTTTCTTCTTGATTTGCTAGATTTGTTTTCGCATTTTTCAGGTTGTTGTTTGCCTGAAGGAGGCTGTTTTGAATCTCCATACTGGAAATTTCAAAGAGCACATCTCCACTATTAACATGACTACCTTCTTTCACGCCAACATTAGCAACAGTTCCCGTGACCATCGAATTAACCTCTGAGGTGTTTTCAACAGAAAAAGAACCGGTTACCTCAATAGTTTCCTGCAAGCTTCCCAGTTCAACCGCCCAAGATTCGTGTTCTTGATCTTCTGTTTTGCCACCAAGCAGTGAAGCAACATACACGACCGCAAGAATAAGAAATACACTTATGGAAGCGACTGTTATGATAATAGTTCGCTTTTTTTTCCTTGCACTGCGGCGAAGCTCAATAGTTTCTTCCAAGCTTGTTTTTATTTCTGTTGTTGAGGAATGCACTAAACTTCTCCAAACTGTTGCCGTTGCTTCTTCCATTCTTTAAACGATACATAATTGAGAATGACCCCAAGGGTGAGCATAACGGGGAAAATTAAACTACTGACCACAGCTGTCACAGCATAAATTAAATCGCTGCCTAAGTCATAACCTGGCGCTCCAGCGATAGCCAACGCTACAAACACGCCAAATTCAATCAAAGATAAGCTCATGGCGATTATAGCCAGGAAAAACCGATCTTCCCTTTTTGAACCCAGTAAAGCCAATACGCCACAGAGAACCATGACGACTGAGGTAATAATGCTTTGTATCATTAAGTCCATCATATCGCTCATTTTAATACCAAATTCCGCCAAAGCTTCAACGGTTGCTGGGTCGTTTTCTATACCTGCCAACAGAGGCATCGCAATCACCGATACTATTAATGAAAATGCTCCCAAAACCACCATGATGATGCCGGTGACTTTAAGTAGCAGAGAACCTTTGGGCTTCATTTGACCTCCTTTGTTTGAAAAGCATCGCTTTTACGGGATTCTTCGGCAAAAGCAGTAATGATTGCTTCTGCAAATCGAGCACTGTCTTCCAAGTCCTTTACTAAAATATGTTCGGTGCATGAATGGAAATCCTGCATACCAACGCCTAGGGTGATGGGGTGAGCTCCCCTTGCAGCGAGAATGTTCGCATCTGCGCCGCCGCCTGAAATCACAAACCGGGGTTCCAGGCCAATGCTTTGCGCAATTGAAGCAAGCTTAACAATGAGCGAGTCTTCTTCATCGAAAAGAATTCCTGGGTAATCAAGATCCCAGAAGGTTTTTACCGTCCCGTTGCCCAAGTTAGCTCCCGTTTGTAACGCAATAGAGAGCTGCTCTCTACACGCTTCCAGCTGATCGGGATAAAGAGATCGACATTCCCCCGTAACTCTACAAGTTTCTGGCACAATGTTGACCGCCAGCCCGCCTTCAATAGTCCCCACATTTGCCGTGGTATAAGCGTCAAGACGCCCCAGTTCCATAGCTTCTATGGCGGCAGCGGCCATTTGAATAGCGGAAGCGCCTGCTTCAGGCTCAACCCCAGCGTGTGCTGCCTTGCCTGTGAATTCTGCCGTAAAACTATAGTGGTAAGGAGAACCAATTACGATAGTACCCGGGGTGCCACCTGCATCAAAGACGAAACACCGGGTGCCTTCAGGAATGATGTCTACCGGTAGCGCCTTTGCGCCCCGCAAGTTTTGCTCTTCGCACGTGGTGAATAAAACCCAAATTTCCGGGTGCGGCATTTCACCTTCAATCACCGATTCCAACGCTTCAAGAATTGCCGCAATACCAGCTTTATCATCTGCGGAAAGAATAGTTTCGCCCTTGGAATGTATGACGCCCTCTTCAACGTAAGGTTCGACACCTAAACAAGGGTCAACGCAATCCATGTGAGCATTGAGCACAATATGTCCTGGCGCTGTTCCCGAAAGCTTTGCCAGAAGGTTTCCCGTATCCGAATCTGTTTCTGTGGCAGAATTGTCGAAAGCAACGCTAAAGCCAAGCTTTTGTAGTTTCGCTTCCAGGTATGCGGCAATGCAGCCTTCCTTTTGAGAAGGGCTATCAATTTTAACCAGCTCAAAAAAAGTACTGAGCACACGATTTTTATTCAAAACTTCATCCTTCTTTTTTGCAGAAACCGAGGGTGGAGCATTTTAGCCGCCAAGAATGCGTGCGGCAACTTGCTTTTTGCGACTGAGGATTCCCGGCATCCAGGTTCCCCCAACGCCGGTACAATCGATATTAAACACGCGATTGACGATACGACGATTGCCTTCGCAAACAAACTGCGAACCTTCGGCGGTAATATCGGTAATCATGAGAAGCACGAATTCGTAACCGTTCGCTTCTTTGAGGCTTTGCATATGCTTGCGAATTTCGTCTTCCCGAGCCATTACGCCACTCAAGTCAACGGTTTCGTGTTGTGCAATAAGCACCTTCGATTCGCCAATATGGAATTCTTTCGCATCAACACCAACAAGTTTGTCGACGGCAACATCGCCATCTCCTACACGACACTTGAAAACTTCCAGCCCGAATTCCATCGCGTCAACCTTTGCGATTTTCGCCAAAATTTCTACTTGGTCTTTATCTATTTGGGTCGTAGTAGGTGATTTCAGAATTACCGTATCGGTCATGATTGCCGAAAGTAAAACCTTTGCGATGCCCAGAGGCATTTCAACGTTGTTTTTCGCATATTCCATTGCTACGATAGTTGCCGAAGAGCCAACAGGCAGATTCACAAACTGAATGGGGCTCGATGTTGTTACATCGCCAATGCGGTGGTGGTCGATAATGGCAAGTACTTCGGCATCTTCGATGCCGGCAACAGCCTGACTAGTTTCATTGTGGTCAACAAGTACCACCTTTCGCTTAGCAGGTTTGGTGACATCAGTTCTGGTGACGATTCCGATACAGCGCGATTCATCGTCAAGCACTACTGCTTCGCGAAGAGAACTGTTCATTAAGTCTTCGATTGCTTCACGCAAAAGCCCGTCTTTGTCGAGCACTAGCACATCCCGTTCCGTGATGTCATGCACCTTTTGCCCCAGAGACGCGATTAAGTCTGCGGCTACCGCCATAGAATTCGACCCGTCATCTGCAAGAATATCGGTCGCAGAAATGTAGCGTTCTGCAATCATGCGGGTGGTAATCAGACCGTAATAAGCTCCCTCTTTGTCGGTAACCACCAGTGAACGCAAGTTTTTTTGGCGAAGAATACGTCCAGCATCGATGAGCGCTTTGTCATTCGTGATTGAAATGGGGTTCGCAGTCATAACGTCAGACACGCGCGCGTAAATGTTGTTTATCACCCTTGGAATGGGGAAACTATTGGATTCAAGCACCCAGGTGCTTTCCGGCGGCATAGGGCCTAAGCGCACCGGTTCAAAAGTGAGTGGTTTGTAATCGGGGTTTTCAGCAACTGCACGCTCTTCAAGGACGTTACGCAGATAGGCATATCCAACTGCTGAAGATATTGAATCATTGTCTGGGTTAATGTGACCCACAACAACAACGCTTGAAACCATGGAAAGCTCCTTTTTCATAATACTTTTAAATACTGTGAGCAAGCATTATGACACGGCAGCGCGGTTCACAACATACAGATGCGAGAATATCCATTGTTATTCTTATTGTTTTCTGAAAGCGTATTTCCAGACAGGTACTACTTCTATCGTTCCCTCTTCAAAGGTTAAAGTTTGCTCTTCGTCCTCCAGTGTTAAAATCGTACATCTGGCTCTTTATGAAAGCCAGCTTTTCATTATCTGGCTCTTTATGAAAGCCAGTTTAGATGATAAGAGCAACCCTTTCGGCACCCTGAATGCAGCAGTGTCATCCTGAATGCAATGAAGGATCCATGGATCCTTCGGCTGCGCCTCAGGATGACATGAGGGGGTGGATCCTTCGGCTGCGTCTCAGGATGACATGAGGGGGTGGATCCTTCGGCTGCGCCTCAGGATGACAGGGTTGTTCAGAATGACATACGGATTCAGGTATTGTAATAGTAGACTACTCCATCTATCAAGTCGTAGTCCACCAGCCCTTCAAAGCGCATGTGGTTCAAGTGCGACAAGCCCTCTCCCACTGAAAAGAATTTCTGCGGAATAGGGAAATCCTTCCATTCCTTGATACTGATATTCCAGGGAACTCGCTCTGAAACTTCAACAGCATTCAGCTTTTCGTTTCCTAGTATTTCAGAGATGGTATTTTGTCTGTCCTTATGATGAGCTGATAGTTCTTCTATACGTTGGTAGCAATTTCTGATGACTTTGCGATGACCGGGAAGAATCAACTCAAGATCAAGCTGCGATACCTTATCCAGATTTTCCAGATAACTGCCGAGCGGGTCGATAGATGCTTTCCATGGTGAAACATTTAAATTGTTGTTGGGGGTAATGTCCCCGAGAACGTGATCTCCCGAAAAGAGAATCTTGAGATTCGGTTCATAGAGGCAAAGATGCCCTGCGCAATGACCGCCAGTATCGAAGCAGACTAGTTTTAAATCTCCTACCTCAATCACATCCCCCTCTGCTACCACAACAGGCTTATCGATTGGCTCACTCCTAAACTGAGCTACCGGTAGCTTTGACCTATCCGAAACCTTTAATCCAGCAGCTTTTAAACCACTCTGACAGAGAAATTCTTCCAGGTCTCCTTCGAAAAAATCTTTCTCCCAAGTCATAAATTGCGCTGAGTATTCCGAACAGATAACTTTAGTATTTTCATTCATCAACCACCCGACCAATCCTGAATGATCGGCATGATAGTGTGTCAAGAAAATGTCGGTGTCTCTCATTGAAAAACCCAGCTCTTCCATGGCCTTCGTCATTTCCTCTTGGCAATCAGGATGGTTGAATCCGAGATCAATGAGCAAATTTCTTTCGCCACCTCTAATGAAGTAGGCGTTTACGGATTTAAGGGGAGTGTGTGGCAAACCTATTTCAATACGGTGAATCCCCTGTCCCAGTTCTTCAATCATTGTGTTAAACCTCTCTCGTCAGTAATTCTGCGATATCTAAAACCTCGCGCTGCTCACCTTGGTCGGATAGGGCATCATGCAACATCGTTAAACAATACGGGCAAGCAGTAACAATTGGCGTTCCCCGAGGCCTAAGCCCCGAAAGACAGTATTCGTTAACACGCTTATCTTGAGGCTCTTCTATCCACATGAGCCCTCCACCAGCACCACAACAAACACTTTTTTCGCGATTGTTTTCAGCTTCTAAAACGGTGATACCTGCATCTGCAAGAATTTGTCGTGGAGCATTATATTCCCCGCAATAACGACCCAGATAACAAGAATCCTTAAAGACAACTTCAAAAGATTTCTTCGGAAGTTTAAGACGAGCACTTTCAAGAAGCTCTAAAAGATACTGGCTATGATGAACGATACTAAAATCGCTGCCCAAAGCAGGGTATTCATCTTTCAGCATGTGCAGGCAATGGGGGCAGGTAGTCACCAGACGCTTTAGACCCGTTGCCTTAATTTTTTCGATATTTTCCCTTGCTAAAGTTTGGAACAGGTATTCATTACCCAGTCGCCGCGCGGGATCACCGCAGCATTTTTCGCTGTTGCCCAAAGTGGCGTATTTGACTCCAGCTTGCTTGAGAAGCCGCATGAAAGCCTTGAAGACTTCCTGGTTTCGCATATCAAAAGCACCTGAACAACCAGGCCAAAGCAGTATTTCAGGATCCTCATGATTCTCAAGCTCCATTTCGGCATAGTGCTCTTGGCGTAAATTGAAGCCAATACCCCAGGCATTTCCATTATTTTCGAGATTCTTAAAGAGCTGCTGTAATTCTCTAGGAAAGCGGCTTTCGGTCATAACAAGCCAGCGCCTCATTTCAGTAAGCCGATTCACCTGTTCGATAAACATCGGACACTGCTCTTCACACGAACGACACGTGGTACACGCCCAGATATCCTCTTCTGAGATAACTTCTCCTGGCAATAGCGCATCAACATCTAAGCGAATCTGTTCTTTTAAGGTGGCAATGCTTGCGCGCGGGTTTAAATGCTTGCCGCTATGGTGAGCCGGACAGTTTAGCTGGCATCGACCGCAACGAATGCAGGTATCTGCATCAAACCAGGTCTTCCAGGAAAATTCGGTTAGTTTGCTTTTTCCGAAGCTTTCCGCCTCTTCGTCTTCAAAGTCAATAAGGGGCGGCACGCCTTTGGGTTCGTCTTCAAAGAAATACTGTGCTGCGGGTCCAAGTACTATATGTGCAAGCTTAGAAAAGGGCAACCAAGCAATGAAAAACATGGCGAGCAGGAAATGCAGCCACCAGGTTATAGCGTGCAGGACGGCCAAAACGCTAGCACTAAAGGTGGCTTTGAGTAGCGGCATAAATATCCAACTGATATACGCAAATTGGATCCACGGATCGTCGACAACTGCCACCCGAAGAGTCTGAACAGCAAACCCCGTAACCAGAATAGCAATCAACACAAGAAGAACCCACAGATCGTCTTTGGTGTGTGAGAGATAATCCGGGCGCTTGAGTCTGCGCACCAAAAAAGCAGTCAAGCTCATCAGCATCACCAACCCCGCAGAATTTGCAAGCACCTTAAAAACAAGGTAAGGCGTTCCGGTAAAGACCGTAAAGCCAAAGTGCGACTGCAGAAAAACAACTAAGGTAGTAAGAGAAAGCGTCAAAAATGCCCAGACTAAAAGAGTATGCATCAGCCCTGCGAAACGTTGATTCAATATGCGCTTTTGTGCAAAAGATTGAATTATGGCATTGCTTAATCTTTTCCAAAAAGGAGCATGACGGTTTTCCGCAGATCCGCGTTTCCATTTCCGGAATAACCGAATCATCCCAACGATGCATATCAACAAGGCAACCACAAACAACGGGTACATGAGAACATGATCGCTGATATTCCAAAACAATTCTCTCGAAGGCATCTTAGACCTCAGACTCACGAGCTATAGTAGGGAGAGCTCAGTTTACTGAACTCCTCAATCAACTCTGGTAAAACCTCGTAAAGGTCGGCAACTATTCCATAGTCTGCAACTTTCAAAATTGGAGCATTAGCATCCTTGTTGATAGCAACGATAACCTTGGAGGAACTCATACCTGCCAAATGCTGTATCGACCCGCTTATGCCGCAAGCGATATAGAGTTTTGGCGAAACCGTATTGCCGGTCTGTCCCACCTGGTAGCTTACGTCGTACCATTTTGCGTCTACAACAGCACGAGAAGCCCCCACTGCTGCGCCCAACTTGTCAGCAAGTTCCTCAAGAAGCCTAAAGCCTTCCGGACAACCTAACCCTCTACCCCCAGAAACGATAATGTCTGCTTCGAGCAGTTGCGGGCGCGAAGTCAAAGCATGAACAAGCTCACGAACGGCAACCGATTCCTTCGGAATTTCTGGAGCAATAGGTATTACCTTGCCCCTGCGAGAGCGATCCGGCTCTTTTTCGGAAAAGGAGTTGGGGCGCATAGTTGCAATTGTAGGTTTTGCGCCAGCTTTTACGGTGGCAAACACCTTTCCCGCATAGAGTGGTCGCTTGAATAGTGGCGCGTTGTCTGAACCGAGAGAAAAATCGACACAGTCAGACGCAAGACCAATTTTCAGTCTCTGCGCTAAGCGTGCGGCTACCTCCTGTCCTTCTGGGGTGTGATCCATAAGGATCAAATCAGGGTTTGCTTGCAAAACAACTGACTCCAAAACTACGGCTTGAACGAAAGCAGATGGCTTTTCCAGTTTTGCTTCATCTGCTAGATAAACACTATCGGCCCCATAGGCAAATATCACCTTGGTCAGGCTATCGAGCTTGTTTCCAACACAGGCTGCTATCAGAGCCGTACCCTGTGCATCCGAGAAACGTCGAGCTTCGCTCAACAGTTCCAATGATGTCTTCCGGATACTTCCTTCATCTTGCTTCAGATATACCAAAATATTCTTCATCGTTTGGACGAAACTCCTTAAATTAATTTTTCTTCCTGAAGTGCTGTCATTAGGATTTTGGTAACCTCCGCGGCAGTTCCCTGCAATATCTGCCCAGCTTTCTTTTGCGGAGGCATTTCATACGAAACAATATGCACACCACGAACAATCAGGCTTTCAAGTGCGCAAAGAGTGCGCGCTTCGATGATTTCCATCGGCTTTTTCTTGGCCTTCATTATGCCCGCAATGGAGGGATATCGTGGTTCGTTGAGCCCCTTTTGCGCCGTAATCACTGCAGGCAATGATAGTTCTCGAGTTTCAGAACCATTATCTACATCGCGTGTTGCCACTAAGTTTCCGTCTTCAACCGTTAGCTCGGTTACACAACTTACCAGGGGCAACCCCAATTTTTCTGCAATCCTGCCAGGTATCTGAGAACTGCCATTATCAATAGAAACCCGTCCGGCCAAAACAATGTCATATGGCTGACTTTTTATTGCTTCACCAAGAAGCTCTCCACTCACAAATTCATCTAACTCATCTTCGGAATAAATCAACAGCGAACGATCGGCTCCCATCGCAAGGGCGTTCAACAGGGCCGATCGAGCGTGATCAGCCCCCAGCGACACAGCTATCACTTCCCCGCCGTGTTCTTCTTTGAGGAGCAAACCTTCCTCAACGGCATATTCGTCATAGGGATTGAGGACAAGTTTTACCTCTTCTTCGCTAATCTTGCCCTTTTCGTCTAAGGTAATTATCGATTCAGAATCAAAAACTTGTTTTACCAGTACAATAATGTTCACCAGAAACCTCCTCACCCAAAGCGATACTGAACGCCCGTAGCCCCTTCAGGATAATTCCAAGAAAGCACTTCATCACCGCAAATTATCTTACAGGTGCCGCACTCCAAGCAACCATCTTGACTGAGTTCAACTTTTCCGTCTTCGCCAAGATTATAAAGCCCTGCAGGACAAATCAGTATTGCTTTCAAAAGGCGGGGGTCATCTTCTTTGCCAGGCTGTATTCCTATGTGAAACTGATGGCTCTCCTTGAAAACGTTGAGTCCCAGTTTTGCCTTCAAATTAATAGTATTATTCATAGCTTCGTAATCTTTCTCGCATCCTTAAATACAATATCTTTGAGAACAGCAAAGGTGAGGTGTTTTCTGAGTGTGGGATATATGCGTTTTTTGGAGCCATCTACGGTATAGAGATCGCGCATTAAATCGATAGCCATATCTGGGTAGTAACCAAAGAACCGTTGGTGGTCAAGAGAATGTGCTACGCTGCGGTGTTCCTTGAAGTCTTTCAGCACAAAACTTTCCTCTAAAAGCTGTTGATAAGCGGAAAGTGTCTCGGCGCTATAATTGTCTAACTCGCAGGCTTTAATAACAGCCTGAGCTGCAAGATGCCCGCTTGCTATAGCGTATTCCATGCCGCGTACGGTTATGCCAGCATTCATTGCAAATCCTGCAGAATCTCCAGCTACCAATATGCCGTTTCCGTAAAGTTTACTCAGTTGGTCATAGCTTCCTTCCTGCACAACATGTGCGGAATATTCTGCAACCTGACCACCAGCAATCAGGCGAGCTACTTCTGGGCGTGTCTTAAAGCGTTCTAGCAGTTCAGGAACGGTAGTCTCGCTACCAGCTGCCGTTAAGGCTTCAACGCCTAAAACCAAACCGAGACTGATGCTTTCTTTGTTGGTGTAGAGAAAACCACCACCAAATTTACCGGCCGTTGCATCCCCCATGAAAAGCCTGGCAGCTCCCTGACCTTCAGCAAGATTGAAACGCTGTTCGATAAGAGGCGAATCGAGCTCAATGATTTCCTTGAGCCCAACAGCAAAATGTTTGGGGTTGAGGGAATCGCACAATCCTGCCTGCTGAGGAAAGAGGGAAAGCACCCCATCGCAGCAGATGACTGTTTTTGACTGCAATAGCTCTCCGCTGGCATAGACGCCGGTCACCCGTCCTTGCTCAAGGGCAAGACTGTCCACTTTCTGTTTGGTGACAATAATGGCACCTTTTTTTTCGGCCTGTTTAGCAAAATACTTGTCAAAATGCGCCCGGCAGACCGTGTAGCTTTGGCCTGGAGTAGTCTCGAGAGACTGGTCGGTGTAGCTCACATTTAGACTTCCCTGCTCAGACATTACACAGAGCTCTTCTCGTGTGACACTGCGTTCTAAAGGAGCTTTTTCCCACAGTTTTCCAAAATAAGAGCGAACAGGAGCAACGTACATACGCCCTCCTGTTACATTCTTTGCTCCGCAGTAATCGCCCTTTTCTATGAGCAGGGCTTTCTTTCCGGCTTCTGCCAAAGTATAGGCGGCGGCTAAACCAGACAGGCCACCGCCAATAATAATTGCGTCAAAAAGTTCGTTGTCCATGTCGGTGTTCCTTTTTAATATTCTGTTTCGTTAAGCGCAGCGGAAAGCTCGGCAATAGCTGCTTGAGAGTCCATTACACAATAGTAGTCAGACATGCGAGCCATATCCGCATTTTCGTCAGTATTTATCGTGATAATAGTTTTCGCATCACGAATGCCTACAGCAAACTGCACTTGCCCTGAAATACCAATAAGGAGTGCAAGGCTGGGCTTGCAAAGCGACCCGGAAAGCCCAATAACGCGTTCTTCGCCAAGGAGTTTGCGGTCAGTCGCTACCGGCTTTGAGCAAGCAAGAGCACCGCCGAGCGCCTTAGCAAGACTGCTGGCATCTTCAATGACTTCGTCCGCTACCCCTTGACCTACCGCTACAATAATTTCCTCTGCTTTCAGGTCAACGCTATCCCCCTTCTTGGCGCGGCTTCCCAGCAACGTCACACTCGCTTTGACATCCCCAATCAAGGAACTCAACGATCCTCCGTCAGTCTGCTGCGCCTTTTCGAAAGTTGCCGGGGAAATGGCGATAACTTTTTTGTCAGAAACAATCGTTTCCGTTGTTACCGTTGCCCCACCATAGGCAAGTCTTGAATACATAACCTGATCACCCTCAAGGTTGATAGACTTGACGTCAGTCAAACAGCCTGCGTCTAGTTGTTCTCCTAAACGACCTGCCAGCTCTTTACCGCGACGGTCAGAGCCAATGAGAACCACTGACGCATGAGCTTGACGAACAGCAAGTGTCACGACTTGGGAAATAGCAGCCGTATCTGCCGCAAGTATATTCGAATTCTCGAACAACAAAACCTGTGCTCCGCATGCCACTAATTCATTTGCGGCTTCAGCATCTAAGCTCAATGCGGTGGGTTCCCCTAAGAGCCGGGCGGCCGTCAATAGCTCTTTCGCAACCTGAAGGTTGTCACTATAAATAAGTATCTTTTCCATTGATCAACCGCTACCTTTCAATTATTCCTTCGTCTTTAAGAACAGCAATAAGCTCATTGCAATCTTTCAGCTTTTGCTTCTTGCGGCTCGTGTCAGGTGCCAAATTGTCAATGACGTGAGTAAGGTTCCTAACCGCAAACGCAACATCTGAAAGCTCTTTGACCTCTTTAGGTTTTTTCCCCGCCTGTAAAATCTGAATGACCGAAGCCAAGCGAGGTTCGTTTAAATCTGCGGCAACAATTACCACCGCAGGCAGGCTCACCTCTATGTCTTCAAATGAATTTTCTAATGCACGGCTAACCACCGCTTTGTCGCCTTCAAGGCGCACTTCTGTGACAAAGCCGACTTGCGGATAGCCAAGAATCTGGGCAACCCGAGAACCAATCTGTCCGGAATAGTTGTCTGCACTGCCTTCGGCAAAAAAGATCAGACCAACATCGTCTATTTCGCGAATCAGCTCGGCTAACAAAGCTGCCTTTTCAGCGCTTTGAAGCTCATCGACCTCATCGTCAGCAATTATATTTGCGCGATCTCCCCCACAGGCCATGGCATCTTTAACGGTCTCTATTAGCTCATCGTTTCCTACCGAAACAACAATAACCTCGCCCCCATGAACTTCTTTTAGCTGAACAGCGGCTTCTAAAGCGTTTTTATCAATCTTACCGAACTCTACCGGAATATCCGTAATGATTGGCTTTTTATCCCTAATGCGAATCTGTTGCACATCGGGAACCTGCTTCATAGCTACTACATAATTCAATACATTCACTTCCTAACGTGTTCTTTCAAAATTTCTTTTGGTGGCTAACAGCACGAGGCATCCCAACCCCCGTTATTTCGCAACTGTTCCACCAGACAATTTGCCTGTTCTGTTAATCTAATAAGGTCAATCTTCCCAACGCGGTTAACAGGAAACTCTTCCCCAGCAACAAGCAAGACAACGTGTTGAGGTCGTTTATAAGATGCAATGCCTTTGCAGTAATCAAGCACTTCTTGCTCAGACAAATTCGTGTCATCTTCTTTCTTTACGAAAGCCACAACCCCTTCATCGAAGAATCGGTGTGTGGCACCAACAACGTGAACATCTTTTACTTCTGACATCTGACTAATAAAGGCAGCAACTTCATCGGGGAATACGTTGTATCCCTTCTGCTTTACCATGAACTTTTTACGTCCTTTGATGTACAAGGCGTTATAGCTTCCTTTATTTTCGAAACAGCCGATGTCTCCGCTGTAGAGAATTCCTTCTTGAGAAATAGCCTTGGCTGTCTCTTCGGGCATCCCAAAATAACCGAGAAATACCAGCGGAGGGTGATAGCATATTTCCCCTAATTCCCCTATAGGGAGCTCTTCTCCTGCGCTGCCATCCGCAGCCATGGGCTCGCGGATAGTAATGTTGGCAATGCTGGTCACCATTCCCACCTGGCCTGCTAATTCTTCGGGAGTAACAGGAAACGGGCTGATGGTAGCAAAACCTGCGGTCTCAGTCATACCGAGAGAAGTTCCAAACATTTCAGCCATAGTTGAGAGTTCTTCTAAAAAGTCAACATTAACAGTCGATCCAGCGTAATACACACAACGCAGACTACTGAGGTCAAACTGGTCGTAGTCGGGCTGACACCACATCATGCGAAACATCATCGGAACAGCACCAAACCAGGTGGCGCGCCATTGTGAAATTGCCTCAAGCACTACGCGCGGATTGAAACGATGCACCAGTATCGCTGTACCACCACTATAGATGGCCGAATAAGGCTGAATCGTTGTTCCACCCACATGACTGTCAGGCAAACTGCACATCATACGCAGTTCCTGACCTTTCTGATTTTTAGAAAGTTCGGTGATTTCCATCTGCGCAATAACACACTGATGTTGAAGTACAGCAGGTTTCGGTGCTCCCGATGTGGTTCCGGTGGTAAAGATAATCAGAGCCGGATCTTCGGTAGTAATTCCTTCGTACCTAATCTTGCAAGCGTCTACCAGGGAATCGTTTTTTCTGAGCTCTTCGAGGGCAGACACATCAAAAAGCTTGTTACCATCTTCTGCTTCCGGGAAGAGCGTTTCGTTTTCTGAAAGGCGAAATTGCACAAAATGTTCTAGGGAAGAACATTTTCTCTGTGCCATTTCGATAAGAGCTCTTGTTTCTTCTGAAGACCGATCATCAAGCAGAAAAAGTACTCTTGGAGTTATCATTTCAATGGCACTGATTGTCTCTGATGTCTTGAGCTTGATATCAAGAGGGCAAACAATCACTCCCGTCTTAAAACAAGCAAACTGCAATGCAAGATACGTTATGCTGTGAAGGCTTACTCCTGCAACACGATCTCCTTTGCACAATCCCATTTCAACCAGACGCAAGACATAGAGATCAACCAATTCATTAAACTGCTCGTAGGTGAGAAGGCGCTTTTCCTCATGCTGAATAACCGCTTGGCCATGGGGCATGTTTCCAGCCCATTTCTCAAGGTAGTGGTGTATACAAGGCAATGGATTAAAAATTGATTCAACCACTATCTCTATCCTTTCCTCGTTTTTGGCGTTCTTTACGGTCTTAGCAGAAGGCTGAAATAATCAACCTTCTGCCAAGTTCATGCTGAGATAAGCGCTTTATTCGGTCTTGGCCTTAACTTTGATAATTGGGCCACCAACAGGCAGAATAACCCTGCCATACGAGGTGTTGGTGACAATAGCTGCAACAAGATAGAGCGGGATAATCGTATTAGCCAGACACATCCAAGAGAAGATTGATTGGAATGGGTCATGAGGCAAGATGTGCAGATCGATGCCGGCAAGAATGAGCAGGCCTACGTCAATGATAAGAATAAAGACTCCAAACAGACCAGCAGATTCTTTAAGGTAGGCAGGGGTGAATGCTATCAGGGCAAAAGCCAATACCAACCAAGCATAACCATCAGCCAAGGTGTCGATAGGCCAACCGTTGAGGCCTGCAAAGTAAATAAAGTAGAACTTAACAGCCCCTACCAACATAAACATAGCAGCAAAGATGGTGAAAACATTACCGCCCAACAGGGCTCCTTCACGAAGCTCAATAACTGCAACAATAACTTGGACTATAAAGCCACCAAGCATCCAACATGCGAGAATCGGAGCAGCGGTGGAAGGAACCCAACCACCAGTGATGGCGAAGAACAAAATTTCTGCAACTGCGAGTGCAACAAGACCTGCCGGAGCTGGATTTGCCCATCCTGAAGTGTTATTACCTGACATTTTTATGTCCTTTCCTAGTTTTCTTGAATAAGAATGTTTGATGCGAGCACTTTGAGAGTGGGGGCAGTGCCCTCCACTTGAGCGCCCATAATAGCGTCGCCCCAAAGACGCGCTATCTTGTAATCTTTCATGAGTCCATACGAGCCGATAATGCTCATAGCCATTCTGGCGATATCTACCCCAGCTTCGGTGACCGTAACTTTTGCCATTGCGGCATATTTCACCAACTGTGTATCGTCTTTAATATTTTCCAATGCCCATGCATAATGACAAGCTACCCACTTTGCATAGTTGTACCTCATCTCAATATCGGCAAGGGTCAGTCGAATATGCTCGAACTTATCCGAAATTGGCTCGCCGCGATGCATCTTTGATTTTGCATAGACATATGCTTCTTCGCGTGCGGCCAAAGCTACGCCAATGTTTACCCCGACAACGCCAATCTTTCCGTGCACCATAGCAATTTTCAGAACCCACATACCTTGACCTAATTCACCAAGCATGTTTTCTTCTGGAACTTCTAAGTTATTAAGGTAAACATCGTAGAGAGGTCCACCGTGCATACCTATCTTGCTCCATGATTCAGAAAGAGAATATCCTTCTTGGAATTTGTCAACGATGAAGGCCGTTGCCTTGCCTGTCGAAGTTTCTTTTGCTACGACAACAAGTGGTCCTTGGTAACCAGTGTTCGTGATAAACCTCTTGGTGCCATTGAGAACATAATGATCGCCTTCTTTGGTAGCAGTTGTTGCTAGCTGCTTGGGATCAGACCCCGTTCCTGGTTCGGTAAAAGCGAAAGAAAAAATTTCTTCCCCACTGATAATCTTTGGAAGATATTTCTTCTTCTGATCCTCTGTGCCGAAATGATTCAAAATACCTTGACCAATATTGTTTACGGAAATAATCATCCCAACGCCAGAACTGGCTTTCGAAAACTGTTCCAACGCAACCAGATAACTCATGTAGCTCGCTCCGCCACCGCCGTACGCCTCAGGCGCATTGATACCGAAGAAACCCAAATCTCTCATCCCTTGCAATACTTCTTCGGGAACTTCATTAGTTTCATCAATCTGTTCAGCGATCGGTACAACTACCGTATCGCAAAACTCTTTGGCAGTTTTCTGGATGAGCTGCTCTTCCTTCGTTAAACTAAAATCCACTTGTTCTCCGTCCCTTCTTTTTAATCTAGAACGTCATTGAGCGGACACCAGTAGTTGCACGGGCAATGATTTCAAGAAGCATCTGCTCTGATCCTGCGCCAATCGAAGACAGTTTTGCATCGCGCAGTGAACGTTCAATTTTGTATTCTTTGATAAGGCTGTAACCACCGAAAATTTGCATGGCTTCGAGTGCTGTTCGGATGCAAGCCTGAGAGTTGTACACCTTGTATTCGGTGGATTCAAGCATGCCTTTTTCACCATTATCGATCTTAGAAGCAGCCTGATACATCAACAGCTTGCTGATGTCGTATTCCAGGCGCATCTGTGCAATGCGATCTCTAATCTGAGGGAATTCTGCAATTTTGTGGCCAAACTGCTCACGTTCGCAGGCATATTTAACCGCAAGATCAATACTGTAGCCTTGCAATCCGGTCCAGATTGAAGCTAGTCCGGTGCGCTCGAATTCAAGGTTGGTAACACCTACCTTGATAAAGCCTTCTCCCTCTTCGAGAATACGATCCTCGACGGGAACTTTTACGTTATTGAAATGAACTTCTGACTGCTCTGAGCCCCGAGGGCCAATTTTATCGAAAGGCTCGCCTATCGTAATGCCTTCAGAGTGCATATCAACCATAAAGGCTGTAATGCCCTTCGCTTTTTTGCTCAGATCGGTTGAAGCCATCAACATGCCAACGTCAGCTTTTGCTGCATTCGTGATAAAAGTTTTTGTACCATTTACGATATAGTAATCGCCTTTGCGCTCAGCCGTTGTTTCAACACCAGCTGCGTCTGAGCCAACGTTAGGCTCGGTCAGCATGAAGCAGCTCATCCACTCTCCGCTTGCAAGTTTGGGGAGGTATTTTTCCTTTTGGGCCTCATTTCCACAAGTGAGAATTGGCACCGAGCCAATAGTCAGGTGTGAGCCCCAGGTTAGTGCAGATCCAACATCGCCGCCGGCACGGACTGCTGCTTCCATAATCAGACATGTTTCGAGGAGACCAAGTCCGGCTCCGCCGTACTCTTCTGGCACAAGCAGTCCAAGCCAGCCGTTTTCCTTCAATTTATCCCAGAGCCAAAGAGGAAATCGATTCTCGTCGTCAATCTCAAGAGTTTTTGGTTCCCACTCCTTTTGAGCGAATTTATAAGCCGTATCATAGAGACTTTGCTGTTCTTCAGTAAGCCTTAAATCCATAGTGCTTCCCTCCTTTAGACTAAACTAGATTGTGTTTTCTTGCTTCAAACTCCAATTCTTCACGAAAATCTGGATCAACAATCTTCAGAATTTCTTGAACCCGCTGTTTAGTGCTTTTGCCCTTCAATAAAGCAGTACCGAATTCGGTAACAATGTATTGACTGTTCCACCTCGTTGATCCAATGGTTCCGCTGCATTTGAAAACAATATTTGAGTGCTTTTTGCCTTCTTTGTCTGTTCTTGAAGCGGGCAAAGCCAAGAACGACTTGCCCCCGTTTGACCAGAAGCCAGAAAGCACAAAGTCTTGTTGGCCACCGAGCCCAGAATAGGTTTGCCCGTTAATTTCGTCGGAAACGCATTGACCCAACAGGTCGGCTTCCACAACACCATTTACGGTGATAAGATTGTCGTTTTTTGCAGCCGTGCGAGGATCGTTAACGAAAGATGCCGGCCACATTTCAACGCCAGGATTCATCTTGATCCAGTCATAGAGCTCCTGGCTACCAAAGGCAAAGGTACCAATGCCGCGACCATTCATGAAATTCTTCTTGGAATTATTCATGGCTCCACACTTGTACAGCTCGAAAAATGCATCACAAATCATTTCGGAATGGAAACCGAGGTCTTTTTTGTCTTTGAGAAGAGCGCCGATAGCGTTGGGAAGACCGCCAATTCCCAGTTGCAGACAGGCACCATCGGGCACATATTCTGCAATATTGGCAGCTATCTTACGGTCTGTATCACTTGGTTCAGCTGCAGCAACCGCAACCAAATCCCAAGAGCTTTCTACCAAAGCATCAATCTCTGAAATATGGATACGATTGTTACCGAAAGTAGCGGGGAACTTTTCGTTTACCTCAAAGATTACGCGTTTGCCACCATATTTGATAAGATCCCAAATATAATCTGGTTCAATTCCCAAACTGAAATAACCATGTTCATCCATGGGGGATACTGTCTGGAATACCGTGTCGTAAATGTATTGCAGAGTGCTATTGCCGTCAGAGAACATAATAGGTGCATATTCGGTAATGCCCTCAGCTAGAAGTTTGCGGGTTGGCGCTGAAATAAAACCTTCTCGATAGGTGCAAAGTTTTGCTACCTCCGGGTCTGCAAAGGGTGCAGTGTTAACCATGAGGGTAGCATAGTACTCAAGGTTCCTGTGGTTGCCTTCTCGAACCAAGCCTGCCAGCCCCTTTGCTAATTCACGGGGTTGACCGTTACCGATACCGGAGGCAATCTTATCGCCATCTTTAATAGTTTCCATTATCTCGGGTATAGTTTTTAGTTTGGACTGATACATCTCTTGCCAATTTGCCATATGAGCAACTCCTTTCTAAAAATCTTTCGCTACCTCCTGGCAGCTTTTTAACGCGAAAAACCAATAGCAAACTACTGCGTCAGCAAACGCCACCTCCCATCATTTTTAGTTTTAGGATTTCTGGATAGAAAAAAGCCCCAGAATAACCCACCCGTTATTTCCAAACAAGGCACCCTATTATTCTCAAATTAGATATTCTGAGAATAAAAACTTTCCTATCTTTGGCAATTTAAAAACTTTATGTATAATTAGTCAAGAGTTAAGGGTTACAGTTTTATTGTATTGACACTATGAATTATCAATTGGAGCGAATATGCGTATTTTTCCGGAGATTATCGAAACTCGACAGGTCATTCTTTCTGCAATGAAGTACCTTACCGTTCAGAGCGGCTCCAGCAAGGTCACTGTTCAGATGCTCGCTGATTACTGCGGTATTTCTCGTAAAACTTTTTATTACCATTTTTCAGACATTTTTGAGTTGAGCAAGTGGATATTCAGATCAGAACTAGGTTTGCTCCTTACCGAAAATTTCTCAGAAAGTGACTTGGTTTTTTTACCCGAGGATTCTCGGCAAGGATATCCGGAGTTTCCCTATTATGCTCGCAGCATTGTTGGGGTAAGACAGTTAGATGGTTCGCTGTTTTTCAAGCTGTTCTATAGCTATTTTGAGGAAAACCGAAGTTACTACAAAGCTTTGTTTTCTTCTTTTTCCGATAACTTTTCCCGGTACGCCTGTCAGCTATACGGAAAAGCACTCAATAATGATATCTACTTCATCCTCGGAGGAAGACGCTTGCCCTCAGATGCTATCAAGCAACTTTCTTGTTATTTTGTTAATGGAACTATTCTTGGTCTGGTCGACGCAACAACGAACACCAAAAGAGACCTCAGAACAATTATTCCGGAAGAATTCCCCAACTTGGTTCACGATGCTTTAAGCAGCACCATAAACGCCTCGATTCGTCAGAGGAAAAACGCGTTCAGCTTTTTTGAATCTTAAGGATCCATAGATCCTTCGGCTACGCCTCAGGATGACAAGGGTGCAGGATGACAAAGCACCACACACACCCCCTGTCGTCCTGAGCGAAGGGTGCGAAGCACCCGAAGTCGAAGGACCCAAACGGAGTGAGCGAAAGCGAACGAAGTATTAATAGAGAGGGTACGTAGTGCGACAGATATTTAAGGGAAGCATCCGAAATAAGCTTAGCTCGATAAACCTATTCTGAATACTTGTTAATCACTTCACGTCCAGCAATGATGGACATCAATTGCTCGGTGCCAATAGCAAACTGGTTTCCCCTACAATCAGACCAAATTCTTCCGATGCGCGTAGCATCTGTGTAAGCAACTCCTCCAAAGATTTGCATAGCAGAATCTGCAACTTTAACTGCGGCCGAGGGTACATAGTACTTCATCAGGCTCGTTTCCAACATTGAAGATCCACCGCGATCAAGCTTTTGAGCAGAATGATAGACGTGTCCACGCATATTGAGCACCGTACTCTGCATTTCAGTTAAGAGAGCGGCAATCATCTCAAACTCTGCCAGGCGAGTTTCCCTTATGGTATGCGTAGATGCGTATTTAGCAGCATCTTCTAAAGCTGCCTGGGCAAGCCCTAGGCTGGACGCGCAAAGAACGCAACGTCCAAATTCCAAAGTCTTTAGCAAAGTCGACATGTCAATTTTACCGCCAGTCACGCTTTCGAATCCTAAACGCCACTCTGGTTTCACGATGCAATCATCAAAAATAATGGCTGCAGAACTGATTATCTTTTGTCCAATCTTATTAATCGGAAAAACAGAAATTCCGTCGGTGTCTCTTGGTAGCAGCCAAAGCGAAATTGGAGCTTCAACATGGTTGTCGCATTCAGTCATATCTTTAGCCATGACCATAATGTAAGGAGCGTGTTCGCCTTCACTAACAAAAGCCTTTCGCCCTGATAAATATAAAACACCATCACGCTGCACCACCGCTGTCTTTGAGCCCAAAATGTCAGAACCAGAAAGAGAGTCAGATATTGCAGTTGAGTAAAAAACTCGAGCAGTTTCATTAAATGAATCTACCAAAACCCCCATCTGTCTTTCGTCAGCCAACAAGGAAAGAGCCTCGAAGGTATAGAGCTGAACACCAAACGGCAGCATTGCCCCGGCTACTCGAGATAACTCTTCAATGACCGCAATTTGCGCTAGGTTTGATGACTCTCTGCCACCATATTCTGTCGGTAAACCCAAAAAACCCAGACCGCAATCTTTGTAGGCCATCATTACATCATCGGGGATGCCTTCGTCAAAACACCACTGGGCAACGCTTTCTTCATTAATATATTCAGTAGCAAAATCCTTAGCCAAAGCAATCAGTGCTTTGTCTTCTTCGGTGAACATAATATTGAACATTCTTAGAAACTCCTCGTTCTCACTCCCATAACCACTCTTCGTTAGTTTCTCAATTTTAGCAGGATTGCCGCTCTCTTCTTAAAAATATCTGTCGGTTGCTACCGCAACCGACAGATATTTTGTCATTGTGAGGAGTGAGCGCAGCGAACGACGTGGCAATCCATAGATCCTTCGACTACGGCTGCTTCGCACCCTCCGCTCAGGATGACAGGAGAGTTGCTGTCTTGTCATCCTGAACTAACATGTCATCCTTAAGCACCATGTCATCCTGAACGCAGTGAAGGACCCATAACGGAGTGAGCGTAGCGAACAAAGTGTAAATTAGAGAGGGTACGAAGTGCCCGACAGATTTTTAATGATGGATCCTTCGGCTACGCCTCAGGATGACATGTTCATTCAGGATGATATTTTAGAGAGGTTGCGTTAGCAACCGACAGATTTTTTAATTAACTTTCACAAGGGGGGCGTAATCTTGTTGAAGTTTTTTCGTTGCACCAGTTTTAGTGAACTTGATGGATAGCGTCCCATCGTCAACTTCGAGCACCTGACCCCTACCAAATACCTTGTGTTCCACCGTGTCACCCACCGCAAAACTAATTTTTGCTGCATCTTTTTTATACGAATCGGAACTGTACTTCTTTTCGAACCCACTAGAACCCGAAGCCCCAAACACGCGCCCCTCTCCAGCTGAAGTACCAGACCCCGCAATACCTCTTCTGCTCCCCCGCTTTTCATAACCAGTACCCGAAAAACCAGCAGACCCAAGCCCGATGGTCGTGCGCACTTCTGCGGGAATTTCAGTAATGAAACGCGAAACTGGATTTGCTGAAGTAGTGCCGAAAAGACGCCGTTCGCCAGCGTAAGTCAGACAAAGCTTCTTGCGTGCCCGCGTAATCGCAACATAAGCAAGTCGCCGTTCTTCCTCTTCGCCCTTTTCATCGCGGGAAGAATTCAGATGCGGGAAAATCATTTCTTCCATACCTGCAACGTAGACGTTGTTAAATTCCAAACCTTTAGAAGCATGAACTGTCATAAGGGTCACTGCTTGCCCGCCTTCACCAAGCGTATCAAGGTCAGTTCGCAGGCGCACCCATTCAATAAAGTCTGCAAGCGAATCGCCTGAAAGCGTGCGAACGGGCGGGGCTTCGTTGCCATCAGCCCCAACTGCAGCAGGCTCACCCTCTTCGCCTTCGGGAACAACCGCGCCTACCGTAGGCGGAGCAAAATCCGCATCTTCATCATCGTGGTTTTCTGAATATTCTTCAACCACGCCGAAAAATTCCTTGATGTTTTCGATGCGACTTTCCGCATCTTGACCATTAATGCCATTGCGCGCTTCTTCTTCGAGAGCTTTGAGCAAACAACTTTTCTCAACGATGACTTCAACTATTTTGCGCAGTTCACCACCGTAAGTTTCAGCATCTTTTATAACCTGAACAAATTCCCCAATTGCTTGCCTGGTTGCAGGACGAATATCACTATCGGCAAGAGCTAGCTCTGCTGCCTGCATGAAAGGAATATTCGCGTCCCAGCTCGCACGTTCGATGCGTTCGATGGTCGTTTTGCCAATACCGCGCCGCGGCACATTAATAACTCGCTTTGCGGCAATATCATCTGAAGGGTTTACGACCAAACTTAAATACGCCATGACGTCCCTAATTTCGGCGCGGTCGAAAAAGCGAGTACCGCCAATAATTTTATAGGGAACACCAGCGCGAATCATCATATCTTCAAGAGTGCGGCTTTGCGCATTGGTACGATAAAACACGGCTGTTTCGTTATACGATTCACCTTGGCGGCAGGCCTTTTCAATCTGCCCAGCAATCCAACGCCCTTCATCGCGTTCATCGCTTGCCATATAAATAGAAATTTTTTCGCCATCTCCTTCAGATGTGAAAAGCTTTTTGGGTTTGCGATTTTGGTTGTTCGCAATGACCGCGTTCGCTGCCGACAAAATATTGCCTGTCGAACGATAATTCTGCTCAAGTTTGACAACACGCGCTTCAGGGTAATCTGTTTCAAATTCCAAAATATTGCGAATGTCGGCACCACGCCACGAATAAATGCTTTGGTCATCGTCGCCAACCACCATGATGTTGCGGTGATTCGCAGCAAGCAAAGTGGTGATAGCGTATTGTGCGTGATTGGTGTCTTGATATTCGTCGACCAACAAATAGCGGAATCGCTTTTGATACGCCGCAAGCACGTCGGGGTGTTTTTTCAGTAACTGATGGGCATACATCAGTAAATCGTCGAAGTCGAAAGCGTTTGCCGCACGAAGTCTTTCCTGTAGCCGCGGATAAACACGCGCCGCTACTCGGCTAAATTCATCACTTGCTTCTTCTGCATAATCTTCGGGAAAAAGCAGTTCGTTTTTCGCTGTTGATATGCGGCTTCGCAAAACCTGCAAAGGATAACGCTTCGGATTAATATCGAGTTCTTCAATGATTTCCTTGAACAAACGACGCGAATCGTCGTCGTCATAAATGGTAAACCCGCTGCGAAACCCCAGGCGTTCACAGTCTTGCCGAAGGATGCGCACGCACATACTGTGGAAAGTTGAAATCCACATACCACGCGAAAGCGAACCCATAAGAGCCCCTAAACGTTCGCGCATTTCTGCAGCGGCTTTGTTCGTAAAAGTGATGGCAAGAATTTCCCAAGGTGCCACTCTTTTTTCTTCAATGAGATGCGCAATGCGATACGTGAGCACACGGGTTTTTCCACTGCCCGCGCCAGCAAGCACGAGCAATGGACCTTCCGTACACAATACCGCTTCCCGCTGTGCCGTGTTTAGCACACTATGGTCAAGCGGCACTAGTTAATCTGCTTCCCAAATACCTGAGCAACTTCGCGCAATTCAGCAATAAGTTCCCTGAACTGCGAAATGGTGAGTTGTTGTGGACCATCACTCAAAGCACTTTGCGGGTTGGGATGCACTTCGATCATGAGCGCGGCGCAACCAGCAGCAACCGATGCTTTTGCCAGTGATGGAACCAAATCGCGCACGCCTGCAGGGTGCGACACATCCATACAAATGGGAAAAAGGCTCTGCTTGTGAATGACGGGGACCGCCGAAATGTCGAGCGTAAAGCGGGTTGCCGTTTCAAAGGTGCGCAAGCCCCTTTCGCAAAGCATAACGTTGTTGTTGCCTGACATAGTGATGTATTCCGCAGCAGCAAGCCATTCAGAAATCGTTGCAGCCATGCCACGCTTGAAGAGCACCATTTTGTGTGACTGCGCGGTAACAAGCCCGATATTTTTCAGGAGCGAAAAATTCGCCATGTTCCTTGTGCCAATTTGCAAACCGTCGACATACGAATGAACCGTTTCGCAGTGAGCGGAATCAACTACTTCCGTAAGTGTTTTGAGCCCGTATTTTTCACCAGCATCACGCATGATTTGCAAACCCTCTTCGCCAAGACCCTGAAAAGCATGGGGGCTGGTGCGTGGTTTGTACGCGCCACCGCGAATCCAGGTAAGCCCAAGATCTGCAAGGCATTCGGCAACTTCGTCGAACTGTTCTTTGCTTTCAATCGAACACGGTCCCGCAAAAACCGTAATGGTGTCGGTGCGGGTGCCCAGATTAGGCAGAGATTTAATTATTTTTTCTTCGCTCATAACGACGGCATCTCCTTCATAACCTTCAAGATTCCTTGATAGATTTCTCGTAAATTGTCGTTATAAAGCGGTCCATCATTGAAGCGGTAGAGACTGTTGAAGATTTCCTCTTCACGTTTGGGGTCGTAAAGCCCCATTTGAGCATCGGGCTTGAGAGCGCGAATTGCGAGGGAATGCCCTGCACGTTCGTTCAAAAGCGCGATAATCTTTTTATCAAGAGCATCAATTTGTGCACGATGTTCATTGATTTCGGCAAAAGCCTTATCAGTTTCTTTCATAAGCCACTCTTTTCTAAAATGATTCTTATTTCCCTGTTAATGATATCAAATCATGAGATTATGGAAAGCAAATTACCGTTGAACGCAAAATATGCAAGAACGAGCACACCAACAACGATGCGGTAAATGCCAAAAGGAATAAAACTATGCTTTTTCACGAAGCCAACCAGGAATTTGATGGCGGCAACGGAAACCAAAAATGCAACGACAATCCCAATCACCAGTATCATGATTTCAGTTCCGGTCATAGCGACCCCCACCTTCATCATGTATTTTGCCGCTTTCAAAATACCCCAGCCAAGCATAACCGGAATTGCTAAAAAGAAACTGAATTCCGCGGCGGCAACACGCGAACATCCTGCCAAGAGTCCACCGATAATAGTTGACCCAGAACGAGAGGTGCCCGGAATAATTGCCAGCATTTGGAAAGCCCCAATAATGAGCGCCGTTTTCACGTTGATATCGTCGACATCTTCAATTTTATAGCTTGCCGGTGTGTTACTTTCAGGAAGTGCTTTTTGCAAACCAGAACTGTGGCGTGCGTGCTTTCCGCGGACTTCTTCTTTTGAAAACAGGTTAGCTTTGCCTACCCTTGAGCCTGCGCCTTTGCTTGTACCTGCACTTGCACCCGTGGAAGCGCCATGCTTATGTTTGTGAAAGATTTCGATTCCAATAAAAATAATGCCATAGAAAACCAAGGCAATCGCAACCGTAACGGCATTGTAGAAGTTTTCATTAAACCAATCATCCAGCGCAATGCCGATGACTGCTGCTGGAACACACCCAACAACCACCATCAACCAAAGCCGCCAAGTTCCTTTTTTTTGTACAGCAGTTTTCTTGCGCGAAAAAGGGTTTAATTTGTTGAAGTACAGAATAACGACCGCCATGATAGCACCCAGCTGAATGACAACCAGAAAAAGTTCGAGAAAAGCTTCGCTTACATTGAGTGACATAAATTCGTCAACCAGGATCATATGTCCTGTCGAAGAAATAGGCAGCCATTCAGTAATGCCTTCAACAATGCCAATAATTAATGCCTTGAATGCTTCAAGAAGAATCATGGATATATCCTTATCTTAGGGAGTGCTCAGAAATTGTACACGACTAACCAAACAAAGCGTTAAGTCCATATAAATACTGAAGAAAGAAAACAAATTTTGTGAGCTGCTTGGTCAGACAAAAGGGGACGTTCCCTGCGTCCTACTTTCTTGTGATATGATGCCCTCCTCAAAAGGTTACCGAACAAAAGGGGTAAATATGGCACACGGCATAATGGTATTCGGGGCAAGCGGTAGCGGCACAACTACGCTTGGGCGAGAACTCGCCCAAATTTTAGGTTTCGCTCACCTTGATATAGATGATTATTTTTGAGAAAAAACCGATGTTCCATACACTTCAGCGAAGCCTCGCGAGGAAAGGCAAAAACTGCTGTTAGCGGACATAGTTAGACACAAAAATTTCGTCATAACCGGAAATGCCACGAAATGGGATGAACCCTTTCTTCCGCACCTTGACCTCGCAGTTTTTGTGACAACGCCTACTCAAATCCGCATCGAACGCCTAAAAAAACGTGAGTATGCGAATTTCGGCGACCGCATCAATGAGGGTGGCGATATACATCGCAATCACATTGAATTTATCGAATGGGCGGCAAGTTATGATACAGGCGGATTGGATATGCGTTCGCTTGCTTTACATGAAGAGTGGATTACAACCTGCCCCTGTCCGATTATTAGGGTGAATGGTACTGATGACTACCATATGACAGCGGCAAATATCGCTGGACGCTTTTACACAAAATCTGATGAACCTTGGCGAGTAGTCACATACCCGCTCGGCGAACTCAAATTATACCGTTTCACGGTTATTTTCGCGCAGTACGGCAAAGTAGGCGGCGGTTGGTTGTATGCCCGTCATAAAGACCGAGACACTTGGGAAACAGCAGGTGGTCATATTGAAAAAGGCGAAATGCCGCTTGATTGCGCCAAGCGCGAACTCCGCGAAGAGATAGGTGCTGAAAAATTTTATATACATCCTGCTTTTGATTATGCCGTCCATGGGTCAACTGAGTTTTCTTATGGTCAGGTGTTTTTCGCCGATGTTGAAACACTTGGGGATTTGCCGCTGGGATTTGAAATGCGAGAGGTCAAAGCTTTCCCAACTATACCCGAAAAAATGACATATCCGCAAATACTGCCATTGGTATTTGATGAGTTGCAAAAATGGCTCGGTCTTACAGACAAGCCTGATGAATACTGAAGAGACACAAAGGGACGGCTCTTTTGTGTCGTTCTCGTAGGAGAATTGACCTCTTGTCCCAGGTAAAGCAGGATAGACAGCGAGGTGTCAAAGTTCCCGACCCCTTTGACACTCAAAAGGGCAGGACGCAGGGAACGTCCCCTTTTGTCCCTTCGATGGCTTTTGCGGTTCGCTTGTGCCATACTGTATGTGTATCGTTTTGTTCAGAAGTGGCTTGACCCTGTCCTTCGGTATTGCATTCGTAATAATGTGTCTTGGCGCTCTTCTTGCGATTTCTGAACAGCATGGCCATCCGCACATACATACACAGATCACGCATGAACATCGGCATCACCACGATGACGACCATCATGGTCATTTTCATTCACCATCTGTTATAGGCGAGCACAGCCATCTGCATACCCATGGTATCCTTGAGCACGAACATGAGCACACGCCGGATATGCATCATGCGCATAATCACGACTAGGGAGAGACGGATGCCAGAGCTTCAATACATAGACAGAGACTATCTCACTGAGACCATTCTCACCCAAATAGAAGGCTCTGAAACCTGGAGGGAGATTGAGCCGGTCACTGGAGGATGGTCAGACGAGGCAAAGTATCACATTGTTACTGATGCAGGAACTGAGTTGCTGTTACGCGTCGGCAATGCAAAGCAAAGCGAACTCAACGCCTTCATATTCGATATGTTGAAAAGCGCTTATCTGCAGGGTTTGGATACGCCGCAGCCCATCCTTTCTGGTATATCAAAAGACGGCACACATTCATACCTCCTGCTTTCCTGGCTACCAGGAGACGAGATGGGGAATGTTCTGTCAGCCCTGCCTGTGCAAGAGCAGTACGAGCTTGGCAGGAAAGCAGGAGCTCTGCTGAGGGATATCCATACTCTAGAGATAAAGAAATACCCGAGGAATCACACTATAGACTGGCATGAGTATTGTGCGCAAAAGGCTGAACGGGTCATTACGAGTTATCAGAACCAGGATATCAAGTCAAAGCTCATCGAGACCTGCATAGATTTCACCAACGAAAACCTGTTTCGCACCAAAGACCGTATGCAGGCCTTCCAACATGGGGACTACCACATTGGCAATCTCATTCTTCAGCCAAACGATTCCGTGGGTGTAATCGATTTCTCACGTTGCAGTATTGGTGATCCGTGGGAAGATTTCCACAGGTCGATATGGTGTGCGGAGGTAAGCCCTGCTTTTGCAACCGGAAAGGTTGACTCCTACTTCAACGACTTTATTCCCGATGACTTCTTCCCCCTTGTTGCCCTCTACACTGCGCTTACGCAAATCGGATACGTCACATGGGCCCAGCAATTCGCTGAAGATGAGGTGCAGTCTATGCTGCGGCAGGCCCAAAACATCGATTCCTGGTACAGCGGCTTCATGAGGACTGTTCCATCGTGGTATGGGCAGTGGCGTGAAACTGCTGAGCGATAGAATGCTTATTGTTTGAGGAGTTCTATGACGTTATTAATCAGAGAAGCAACTGGCGACGATTATGAATCACTTCACTGTTTGGGCAAAAGGACAAAAGGGGACAAAAGGGGACGTTCCCTGCGTCCTACTTTCTTGTGATATGATGCCCTCCTCAAAAGGTTACCTAGCAATAAGGAGTACGGATGGCGCGTACAGCAAGAAAGAAAAGTGAAACCGGAATCTATCACGTCATCTTAAGAGGGATAAACAAGCAGCTGGTATTTGAAGAAGATAGCGACTATGAGAGGTTCTTAACTGTTTTGGGGGAGGTAAAAGAAATCTCAAGGTTTAAGCTCTACGCCTTTTGCTTAATGCCAAACCACATCCATCTGCTGATGGAAGAAAAAGAAGAACCCCTGGGAGAAATCTTCAGGCGCATCGGTTCACGCTTCGTTTTTTGGTATAACTGGAAGTACGAAAGGAGCGGACACCTCTTCCAGGGCCGCTATACCAGCGAGCCTGTCGAAAGCGATGAATATTTCATAGCGGTACTAGCTTATATCCATCAAAACCCTGTCAAGGCTGGACTATGCAGTAGAGCAAGCGATTATCGCTGGAGCTCAAGGAGCGTACTTGGCTCAGGGGGCATCGTTGATACAGACGAGCTTGCCAACATCATTTCCCTTAAAGACATCGCATACCTGGATGAGAGAGCAGTCGATGATGATGTCTTGGAGATCAAGATAGGGCGAAAACAGCTGGTGTCTGACTATCGCGCATTGGAGTGGCTGAAGGATTACTTTGGTGTAGTGCACGCAGCTGAACTCCAGGCTCTTGACAGGGACCTGCTTGTGCAGGCATTTCTACTGCTTCAAGAAAAAGGGGTCTCCATAAGACAGTTCTCGAGGTTATCTGGGCTGAGCAAGGGTGTACTGGAAAGAATGAAAAGGAGCAGTAGCTAGACGACAACTGCGGAAAAGAAGATAGGACGTAGGGAACGTCCCCTTTTGTCTGTTTAGCTCATTGCTTTTTTGATTATCTTCATAGCAATACTGAACCAGAAGGGTTCCATCTTCTTTTTGACAACCACCAGTTCGCTTGCGATCTTAATCTGTTGCGGGCACGCTTTTTCGCACAAACCGCATTGAGTGCAGTTTGTCGGCCCCGCTGCTTTTTCAGGACGGTTGATGCCCGTACTTACGACATATTGCGTCATGCCTGCCACAAGCCCCGCATTGCAGCGCGTATTGTATGCCGCAAGGCAACCAGGAATATTCACACCATGAGGACAAGGCATACAATAATTACAGCCCGTGCAAGGAATTTTATCGGCTGCCCGAAATAATTCTATTGCGGTATCAAGCGCAGCAGATTCCTGTTCGTTCAGCATTCCTGGCACAGCAGTTTGGGCAATTTGCACGTTTTCACGCACTTGTTCTACTGTGCTCATGCCCGACAAAATAACCGTCGCTTCCGGCTGATTCCAAATCCAATTCAACGCCCAGGCTACGGCTGATTTTGTTGGATCAACTGCATTGAACACCTGGGTGATCTTCTTGGGTAAGTTGTTTGCAAGCTTCCCACCAAGCAGTGGTTCCATGATGATAATCATCAAGCCTTTTTCGTATGCCGCCTGCAAGCCGACGCGCCCTGCTTGGTCGGTTTCGTTCATATAGTTGTACTGGATTTGGGTAAAATCCCAATCGTAAACATCGAGCAATTCGAGAAAACCCGCTTGGGCGCCATGGAACGAAAAGCCAATGTTTTTGATTGCTCCTTTTTCCTGTTTCGCTTTAATCCATTGCTCGATACCTAAATCTTTAAGACGATCCCAAGAAGCAGCGTCCGAAATATTGTGAATAAGATAGTAGTCGATATAGTTCGTTTTGAGACGTTCTAATTGCTCATCGAAAATGCGATCAAAGTCTTCGTAACTCTTGCACTTTTGGTGAGGTAGTTTTGTTGCAAGGTAGACTTTTTCTCGCAAACCGCGCTTGTGAAGAATTTCACCCGTGGCTTCTTCGCTACCGCCATAAACATAGGCAGTATCGAGATAGTTAACGCCGCCTTCAATCGCTTCACAAATTATCTCTTCTGCTTTATTCATGTCGATTCGAGTGTTAATACCTCGAGGAAATCGCATACACCCAAGCCCGAGTATAGACAGTTTGTTGCCATTTTTTTGGTCTTGACGATACTGCATAACTCCCCTTCCGGAAGATGCAACTCACCCTAAAGACCCCACGGAATCGTATGTGTCCTTAGCTATCTCGTAAGTTGTATCGTTTGCTGTTTCGTGAAATATCTAAGTCGTTATCTTAGTCACTAATTCTAACTCATGCTGCTTGAGAACGACCCGAGTATTTGCGGGAATTGATTCCATGATAAAGGTGTTTCCCCCAATAACAGAATTGCTTCCGATAACGGTTTCTCCCCCCAAAATGGTAGCCCCCGCATAAATAGTAACATTTTCTTCCAGGGTTGGATGGCGCTTTACATCTCTCAAGCTTTGCCCACCGCGCAAAGAAACAGCGCCTAAGGTTACCCCCTGATAGATTTTTGCACGTTGTCCAATGGTGGTCGTTTCGCCAATAACCACTCCTGTACCGTGATCGATAAAGAAATAGGGACCAATTTTGGCACCTGGATGAATGTCAATGCCCGTTAAGCTATGTGCATATTCGGTCATAATCCGAGGAATAAGCGGTATCGACAACACATGAAGTTCGTGAGCAAGACGGTAAATGCTTATCGCAAGAACCCCCGGGTATGAAAAGATGATTTCATGCTTGGTTTTTGCCGCAGGGTCTCCGTCAAAAGCAGCCTGCACATCAGTGATAAGCAGTTCAATGACGTGCGGGATTCTCGACAAAAACCTGCGAGTCATGGTGCCCGCACACCCCAAATGATTCGTGCAATCCTTTTCCTTATTGCCGTCAAGATTTAAGGTGTGACAAATCTGACGACTAAGTTTTTCTTCAACTTCATTCAACAAATCTGCTGTTGCTTGCTCAAGCTTATCCGTATCACGTTTGCCCTCGATGAAATACCCTGGAAAGAGAATTTTTCTGAGAATCGCAAGAATGTCAATGATTTCATTTCTGTCAGGAAGATAATCAAGTCGCGCCAATTCAGTGCTGGAATGGTTTTCGTAACTAGAAATAATTTCCGTTACCAGGTTTGTAGTTCTGTCTGTTCCGTTCATGCTTATCACCTTAATGGTTAGTTAGTCGCTTTTACCGATCTTGCTATTCAGCTTTGGTCGATTAAATATTAAAGGAGACCCGTTCAGGCCTCCTTTCAAAACGAAACTTAAGCCTCTTTTTGTTTCATATAATCTTCGATTGCTGCCTTGATAGCCTCTTCAGCCAGCACAGAACAGTGCATTTTGTGGGGCGGCAAGCCACCCAACGCTTCGGCAACTGCTTTGTTGGTAAGTTCTAATGCTTCGCTTACGGATTTACCCTTAATGAGTTCTGTTGCTATAGAAGAAGAAGCGATAGCAGACCCGCAACCAAAAGTTTCAAACCTTACATCTTGAATAATATCATCTTCTATTTCCAGATACATTTTCATTATGTCACCGCAACGAGCATTACCCACTTCGCCAACACCGTTGGCACCTTCCAACATGCCCACATTACGCGGATTTACAAAATGATCCATAACGGTTTCAGTGTATAACATATTCTTTCCTTCCTTCGCAAAGGTCTCTCCAAAGCGGAGAAATGCTGCGTAAATAGGTTACTGTTTTTGGTACTGCTTCTAAAATGTGGTCTATTTCTTCATCAGTATTGTTTTTGCTGAGCGACAGACGCAGCGACCCATGAGCAACTTCATGGGGGCGCCCAATAGCAAGCAAAACATGGCTCGGGTCGAGGGTGCCCGAAGTGCAAGCAGAACCCGAAGATGCGTAAATTCCTTCTTGGTCAAGCAAGAGAAGAAGCGATTCACCTTCGATGCCTTCAAAGCAAAAACTCACATTCCCCGGCAAACGAGATTCTCTGTCGCCATTGAGCGCAGAGTGCTCAATCTTGCCTAAGCCTTCAATAAGCCTGTCGCGCATAGCGAGCACTTTGGTGTTATCAGCTTCCCTGTTTGCGCAAGCCTCATCAAAGGCAGCCGCCATGCCCGCAATGGCTGGAAGGTTTTCGGTTCCGCCTCTTTTGCCGCGTTCTTGCGCCCCACCTTCAATGATGTTGACAAGCGGAATTCCCTTGCGGGCATAGAGCACACCAACGCCTTTCGGACCGTTGAATTTATGCGCAGAAAGGGAAAGCATATCGATGTTTTCCTCTTTCACATTGATGGGTAAGTGTCCAGCAGCTTGCACTGCATCGGTATGAAACAGCACGCCTTTTTCTTGGCAAACTTTGCCGATTTTTGCAATAGGTTGGATAGTACCAATTTCATTGTTGGCATACATCACCGTTACCAAACAGGTATCTTCGCGCAATGCCGCTTCAACTTCTTCAGCAGTAATCAATCCGTTTTCGTGCACATCAAGCAGGGTTACTTCGAAACCTTGGCGCTCAAGTTTTTCTAACACATGCAGCACCGCATGATGCTCGAAAGCCGTCGAAACAATGTGCTTTTTTCCCTTCTTTTCGCCTGCGGCGGCAGCCGAAAGAATGGCTTGGTTGTCAGATTCGCTTCCACCCGAAGTGAAGTAAATCTCTTTTGCGGGGCACCCAAGGTTTGCAGCGATCTTTTCTCGGGTGCTATCCATTGCTTCAAGAGCAATTTGTCCTGCAGTATGCAGAGACGAAGGGTTTCCATAGAATTCTTCCATAGCGTTAATCATGGCTTCAGTTGCTAAGGAACTTATCTTCGTCGTTGCTGCGTTATCCACGTATGCTTTCATAGTTTTCTCCGTTTGACGCCTCATGCTTTTTCCGGTGAAAGCGAGAAAAATTTCGGCGCATCGCGTAGGCAAATTTGATATTTCTCATATTAACCTACTTATCCTGTGTGTTGAAGGGTATTATATGCTAACAATCAAAACTGTAAAGACTTCATTTTCAAAAATTTGATAACTGGCAAATGCCCAGGTCATCAAAGATTTCATCCTAAATCACAAAATCGGAATTATCCCGCTTCTGATTACACAAATCGGCAACCGTATAACCCTCAAAGAAAGTTTCCACCGTATCTTTGAGGTGTTGCCACATAGGAAGCGTGCAACAATCAGGAGCTCGATGGCAAATCACCGGGCTATTCTCAAGACAAGACACGGGAATAAAACTGCCCTCAACAAGGCTCAGAATGCTTCCCACTGTGTAAGACTCCGGCGGACGGGTTAATTTGTACCCACCACCCTTTCCGCGCACACCGTAGAGCAAACCTGCTTTAGTGAGAATAGGTAAGATGCTTTCGAGATACTTTTCCGAAATTTCTTGCCTTCGTGCTATGTCTTTGAGCGTGATAAATTCGCCCGTGTTTTGCTGAGCAATGTCGACCATTGCCCGCAATGCATAGCGCCCTTTAGTTGAAATCATCATAAATAATGTCTCCTACCTCTTTCAACCTATTTTACCACAGGGTTTATGGGTCCTTCGACTTCGCACTTCGTGCTTCGCTCAGGACGACATGGAGGTGGTGCTTATCTTGTCATCCTGAGGCAACATGTCATCCTGAGGCAGTTTGTCATCCTGAACGTTAGTGAAGGATCCATGGATGCTTCGCTATGCTCAACATGACAAATAAGGAAAGCCCCCCTTGTCATCCTGAGGCAGTTTGTCATCCTGAGGCACAGCCGAAGGATCTCGCGTAGCGTATTGCGTCATAAATAAATCTACTCGAAAAGGCGTATAAGGTCGACATTTTCGTTCTGTTTTGTTAGTATGAATGGCGTGAGCAGCTAATAAAAGCTGCAGTCAAGGGGAGATAATCACTCAATACTATAGGCATTCGCCTAGAGACTCTTTGACTACAACCATATATCCAAAGGAGGGATTCATGGGAAAGAAGTTTGAATTGGATCGTCGTAGTTTTCTAAAAGGCGCACTGGCAACAGGTGCCGTAACCGCAACAGCGGCAGCTCTGGGTGGCTGCGCTCCAAGCACGGGCGGTTCATCTACTGGAGGTTCTTCAGCAGGAGCCACCGGGAAGTACACTTGGGAAGTTGCTCCCGACCCAATCACCGATATTGGTGAAACCAAAGATTTCGATATCGTTATCGTTGGATGCGGATTAGCAGGCTTATCAGCTGCTGAAGCTGCAGCACGCAGTGGCGCAACGGTTGCTATTCTTGAGCGCTCTGACCAATTCCAGGTTCGCGGCGTTGACGTTGGACATATTGGCAGTAAATACCACTTGAGCACTGGTTTTGATGTTGACCCCAGCGTTCCTTCAAGAATGCTTCATCAATGGGCTCATCAAACCACCAACTATAACCTGATTAACACCTGGGCATCTCGCTCCGGCAAGGTATTCGACTACATCGAAGAAATGGTCGACAAAGATGGTGTTTGGATGGTTCCTGCACTTTCCGCAACCGCAAAAAGCACCTGGGCTACCCTGCCGGAAAAATGGAGAGTTTATCCTGACGCAGTTTCATTTGTTAAGGGAGACGAAGTAGGCATGGCTCGCCCTGACGGTCAGCTGGCTGGCGTTACCCTGGGTGAATGTCTTTACAAGTCATCTCTTGAAAACAAGGCAGAGTATTTCTTTAATACCAAAGGTGAACAACTGGTTGGTGACGCAAAGAGCGGCATTAGCGGTGTCATTGCTACTGCTGAAGATGGTTCGTTCGTTCAATTTAATGCTTCCAAGGGCGTTATTTTGTGCACGGGCGACATTTCTGGCAACCCAGAAATGGTTGAAGCGTTCGCGCCGATTTGCAACCGTTCAGATACTTTCATCTATACACCTGAAGGTGGCAACACCGGCGACGCTATCCTTATGGGATGCTGGGCTGGAGCTGCACTTTCTAAGAGCCCAGCGGCGCCAATGGTTCATCAGTTCACTCTTGACACCATCACTTTCAACCTTTCTTCGTTCATTATGTCTTGGTTAGCCGTTAACAAGAACGGCCAACGCTACGGCGCAGAGCTTCCTTTTGAGCCATACCTGACGAACGCACGCATGAACACCCCCGGCAACATTGCTTGGTCAATCTGTGACGGCAACTATCCGGAATACATCAAGAAGCAATGGCCAGACAAGCACGAAGAATGGTTCAAGGGTCTTGAAGAAGAAATGGAAAGACAAAAAGGCGTAGGTGGCTTGTTTGTTGCCGATACGCTTGAAGATCTGGCAAAGCAAATTGATGTTCCTGCTGATGCCTTGAAAGCAAGTGTTGAACGCTACAACAGCATGGACGAAAAAGGCCAAGACACCGATTTTGATGTTCCTGCTCAGTTCCTCTCAAGCATCAAGACACCACCTTTCTATGCAATGCCTTTGTATTGCAGCACGCTGGCAATCTGCTTCGGCTTGCACGTGAATGACGATTCTCAGGTTTGCACCGAAGACGACGAACCAATTGCTGGTCTGTTCGCAATTGGAAACGCACAAGGCGATTTCTTTGGAACCGACTATCCGGTTCACTTCCCCGGCATCAGCCAGGGTCGCTGCGTTACTTTCGGGCAACTCGTTGGTGAAGCACTTGCGAAAGATACGGTACTGACAAAAATCTAAAGTGAGTTTTAGTTTTTTGCACGCTTAATTGCAAAATTGATTCGCTGAAAAAAGTAGTCATCTGAAAAGGTGGCTACTTTTTTTGTGGGTCATATTGTCAAAAAGTGTTGCCCTGAGCGCAGCGAAGGATCTATGGGTCCTTCACTGCGTTCAGGACGACAAGAGAGTTGCTTCATGTCATCCTGAACACCACCCCCTGCCATCCTGAGTAAACATGTCATCCTGAACGCAGTGAAGGATCTAGCCCCTGTCATCTTGAATGAACATGTCATCCTGAACGCAGTAAAGGATCTAGCCCCCTTGTCATCCTGAGCGGAGGGTGCGAAGCACCCGCAGTCGAAGGATCCACAACTCAATCACGTGGATCCTTCATTTCGCTCACTTCGTTTACTCCATTCAGGATGACAAAAAGTGCTATTGTAAGAATATTGACTAGTCAGATAAGTCACTCATGTTATAATATGACTAGTCATAATAAGAACATGAAAAGAGGTTATCATGGATGCAGTAAGTCTCTACGATGCAAAAGCAAACCTCTCAAAGCTGGTTAGCAATGCTCAAAGGGGTAAAAGTACGGTGATAACGAAGCATGGGCATCCCGCTGCGTTCCTTACCCCTGTGGAGTCGCAACCTAAAATAAGTGCTCAACGTACGGGTTTTCTAAAAGGGCGTTATACAATCCCTGCTGATTTTGATACCGCTGGACAAGCAGAAATTCTTTCATTGTTTGAAGGGGAAGTGTCATGAGGTACCTTCTTGACACCAACATTGTGCTTGCTATTGGCAACGGAACCGAACCATCAGTTGTTACAGAATTAGTGAACAATCAAAAAAATGAATGTTATTTGAGTGTAGTTGCCCTGTGGGAAATTGCGATAAAGACCAGCATCGATAAGCTTGATGTTGGGATGACCGTTATCGAATTCGCAAACGAGTTCGTATCCCAAGGCTATCCTATTCTCGATGTAGAGTTAGAGCATATTTTTTCGCTTGCCACTTTGCCAGGCATTCACAAAGACCCTTTCGACCGTCTGCTTGTTGCACAAACGCATCGAGAAAACATGGAACTTCTCACAACAGATAGTCTGTTAGTTGGGTATGGGTCAAGCATTAAATACATCCCAAAATAAAAGTGCGCCATCCTGAACGCAGTGAAGGGTCTATGGATTGTCACGTCGTTCCCTTCGGTCACTCCTCACAATGACATTGGTACCCATGTCATCTAAACACCACCCCCTGTCATCCTGAGGCGTAGCCGAAGGATCTATGGATGCTTCACTGCGTTCAGCATGACATAACGGTGAGGCTCTCATGTCGTCCTGGGTGCTCCCTGTCGTCCTGAACGCAGTGAAGGATCCACAACTCAATCACGTGGATCCTTCATTTCGCACTTTTTTGTTTCTAGCTATGAATTAGCTTCAATCTTTTCAAGCGCTATTTTGGGAATGCTTTCTTCGCTTGTTGTGCTCCAACCAACAACAATAGTTTTGCTGGCACTGATTTTCAGATAGGTGCCTGGTTGCGGTTGAACCTCTCCATGGTTGTAAGGACTGTCGGGGTCAAATACGGTAAAAGTAACCTGTTTCGCTTCCCCCTTATCATTGTAAGCGGTGAGTTTGTAGTCGATACCCACGGGTTTTTCTTTGTCGTTTGGGTCACCGTGTGGAATTGACGTCATATCGTGGTCAAGGGGTACCACTGCGTAGTAGTCAGAACCTACATAGCGATCATCATAGTACTGCTTTCCCCAAACAACTCCCACAATCAAGAGTGCGACTACGGCAGCTAGAATAATCCAAAAAAACGGTTTTTTGCTCATTTCTCTTCCTCTGTTTCTCTCTTTAGAACCGCCAATGCTGTAAGCGCAACAGCGGCAACCAACACAGCTAAAACTATTGATTTCTTTGCCATACCTAAAACTCCATTTCTTTCCGATAGAACGCCACCACAGAAAGGGCTACAGCGATTACGACGTACACAAAATATTTGATGACTGGAAGGAGCAACGAATCACCATTAAGAATACCTGTAGCAATTTGTTCAGAAATTCCAGACATTAAATAGGTAACAAGGTCAGGCGCGAAGGTGTTCAAGAGCATCGAAACTAAACTACCTATAACGCCAAATGCAAGAAGGATAAATAAAACGATCGAAAAAGTTGTGCGCTGAGTGCCGTAAACCACTACGCCTGAAAGAGCAGAAAAAGCTATTGTTGCTAACAGATACTTAAGCAAAAGAACGCCCAGCGTCATCAAAGTGCTTCCCGTAAGTTCCCAGCCAAGAAGAGCATAGATTGCGCAATGCAAAACATAGAGTAGAGCAAAAACGACTGCGCAGAAAAGAGCCATAAGAAAAAGCTTTGTTATAACGATTTTTACTTTGCTTAGCCCGAATCCTACCAAGGTAATAAGGTTTTTGGAATTCAAATCATCGGTATAAATTGCTGCGAACAAGAAACCACCAACGAGTGCTGGCATGAATACGAAAAACATACTCGCTTCAGAGACAACAGAGTTCGCATCAAAACCACCTGAGCGTACGTAAGTAAGAAGCACATAGGCGAAAGCAAGTATGCCAAAATAGATATACGTACTCTTTTTATGTAAAAGACGATAAACTTCAGCAAGAAAATAACTAACCATTGCTGCCTCCTTCAACAAGTTGAATAAAGTACTCTTCTAGTGTTGTTTCTTGTCGATGGAGGTCGTACAATTCAAGCCCGCTTTCGACAAGCGTACGAGCAATAAGGTTCGATTTGTCGAGGTGGGTTTCTAAAACTACGCGCTCTCCTTTTATGGCTGCGCAATTCATACCCATATCGTGTAGTAGCTTTGTTGCTTTTTGCATGTCATCAACTTCAATAATGAGCGACCTTTTCGTATGGCGATGAAGTTCTTCATGGGAAATTTCTTGAAGCAATACTCCATGGTCTATAAAGCCAAATTGTGTTGCAATAAGATCGAGTTCACTTAATATGTGAGACGAAATAATGAAGGTTGCATTGGTTTGAGTATGGGCTGTTTTGATTACTTCACGCATATCGATAATGCCTTGAGGATCAAGCCCGTTTATTGGTTCGTCGAGCACAACAATAGAAGGGGAACCCAGCAGGGCACCAGCAATACCTAAGCGTTGTTTCATGCCCAAAGAAAAGGTTTTGAAGGGGCGCTTTACCTCATGTAATTCAACCATTTTCAATAGGCGATTGATCTCGTCTTTTTTCCGTTCAATCTTTTTTACTCCGCAAAGGTACTCTAAGTTTTCCCTTGGGTTTAAATAAGGAAAAAAGGAAGGGTTAATCATAAACCCCATCTGTCGCCTTGCGGCGTTAAGGTTGCTCTTTTCACCATTAATGGTGATGATTCCATCGGTTGCTTTTGCCAGGCCCATGATGCACTTAAAGAGAGTTGTTTTTCCCGCACCGTTGCGTCCAACAAGGCCATAGATATCACCTTGTTTCAGTGTTAACGTGACGCTGTTCAGGGCAAGAAAGTTACCATACTTTTTTGTGAGCGCGTGGGTTTTTAGAGCAGTATCTGCCATGTTAAACTCCTACTACTTTTCAAATTGTTGTTAACTATTGATGAGCCATAAGAAAATCTCATCCACCCAACATGAATAATAGGGCAACCCTCATGTGCGCTATTTTGCAAATGATTTTCGTAATTGACCCGTTGACGTTTCGGTAGATTAGTGTTACTAAATATTCAATAAATGCTATTTGAAAGCGAGTACGCTATGCCCTGTAAAGAAACACTTGAAACGCAGCGTTTAATTTTACGACCCTTTGAAATAACTGATTTTGAAGCAGTTCATTCATGGGCGGGAAACCCCGAAAACGTTCGCTTTATGGCGTGGGGTCCGAACACCGAAAAAGAAACCCGCGAATTTCTTGAATGCGCAAAACTCGGCAATGATTTTATTGTTGTGCTGAAAGAATCGGGCGAAGCTATTGGTAGTTGTGGCATCTATTCGGACTACCAAGCTTTTGAAAGCTGCAACACTTCTTCTGTTGAAAGTTCAGGAACAGGGCTTGTTGGGTGGGTTCTTCATATGGACCACTGGAAGCATGGTTATGGCAGCGAATTAGGTCGCGAATTGATTCGTTATGGGTTTGAAGATTTGAACCTGCGCCGTATTCAGGCACCGTGTGCAGCAGCTAACTATGGCTCTTTTCGCGTTATGGAAAACAGCGGTATGCGTCGTGAGGCTTACCATCAGAAAGCATTTTGGGCTCGGGTCGATAAAGAGTGGGTTGATATGGTAGTTTATGCCATTCTTGCGGAAGAGTATTTCAGCAAACCGGTTTCTTAGTGCCCCTAGCTATCACACTTCATTATTTCAGTTTGCGGGCGGCAGCAGTATGCGTTTTGATAAAGTCTGATTTTGCGGCAGTATAAGCATCACGATTATGCTCAAACTGTTCACGCAGGTTCTTTTTCAAGACAGCATACTCTGCTGCCACTTCTGAATGATTACGCAAGTAATCGCGAAATACTAATTCATCCCAATCCCCTACAGGGCGTATATGCAAGTGAAAAACTTCACGAGCAAAACCGGCAGAAGTGTAACCTTTACTGAAATCCAATTCACCAAACTCTGAGTTTTCTGCCATAAGAATCCAGCCATTGCTTTTCAAGACAACCTTCACCTCTTCGAGGTTTGTATTGGGAGAAAGCTGCAACAAAATATCTACGATGGGTTTTGCGAGTAACCCCTTAACAGCCGTTGAGCCAATATGATCAATTCGTACTATTCTATGCGCAAGTAAAACTTGCAGACGCTGCGATTCTTGTTCGTAACTTTCAAGCCACGCAGGATTATGCTCTTCTAGTTGAATAGGAAACAACTGCCACAATTCTTCAAGCGTCAAACCCCATGCAACTTTTTGGTTGTCACTTTTGCGTGGCTTATCGCTCATAGGCTTATCACTCCTAAATGTTCGAGGAGAATTTTCAAGCCAATAAGGAACAAGATAATTCCTCCTGCAAGTTGCGCTTTGGTTTTGAATTTTTCGCCGAAAACATTCCCGATTTTCACGCCCACCATCGAAAGCACTAACGTGGTAACACCAATCAATACTGCTGCTGGAACAACGCTTACTTGCAAGAATGCAAACGAAATCCCAACCGCTAAAGCATCAATGCTTGTTGCGACAGCAAGAGGCAGCATCTGGGCAGGTTTGAGCGAATAGTCTTCTTTACATCCTGTTGGATTTGCTGCTGTTTTACCCCCAGCAAAATCTTGCTCTGAAGCGTAATGGGATTCATTATCTGATGTTTCAACAAGCGGTTTCTCAGATGCTTTTTTGGATGCTTTTTCTTGCCTAATGGCCTCATACACCATCTTTCCACCAAGAAAACTGAGAAGAATAAAAGCAATCCAGTGGTCGTAGGCAATAATTTGGTCAGCAAAAAGCCTCGCCACAAAAAAGCCAATAAGCGGCATTCCTGCCTGAAAAATGCCGAAATATAAGCCGACAATCAAAGCTTTCTGAAAGGTGACTTTTTTCGTGGAAAGCCCTGCGCAAATTGCAACAGCAAAAGCATCCATCGATAACCCTACAGCCAGCAAGAAAAGTTCTAAAAAGCCCATGTACTATTCCTCGCCTGATACGAATTGTTTACCAAGCATGGTAGCATACCAAAAAAGAGCAAAAATGGGAAAGACAGGAGCACTAATCGTGCAAGAAGAAACCAAATTCGAAACGCAGCAAAGTTCAAGCGAAACCGAACAACAGCCAAAAAAGGTTATCGATGATGCAGAATTGAAAAGAAGGCTCAACGACGGGAAGCCCAGCCTCATCGAAAGCAACAAACATCACGTTGTAACTATCGGGCTTATCATCATCAATCTCGTAATATTTGCTTTTGAAATAATGGCTACTGGTTTCAATGCTTCGCTTGCCGCGGGGCTTTCTGTTTCTACCCAAGTTTTGGTAGATATGGGCGCAATGTATGTTCCTGCAATTGAATCTTTGGGCGATTTATATCGCTTTATTACCCCCATGTTTCTTCATGTCAACGCAATGCATATCGCTTTTAATATGGTGGCTCTCTTTAGTATTGGTGGAATGCTCGAACGTGTTTTAGGGAAAGCAAATTACCTCTTACTGTATTTCATTGGCGGCATTACGGGCAATGCGATGTCTTATATAGCAGACAGCTTCTTTATGGAAGGTTTTTCAGTTTCTGCCGGCGCATCAACAAGCGTGTTCGGGCTTTTCCTCGCTGCTGCTTTGTTGGGTCTACTCTACAACGGAGATCGTCGGCGCTTCAAGCAATTTAGCACCAGTATGCTCAGCATCATTGCCATCAACGTTGCGATTACCTTCTTTGTTCCCAATATTTCAATTAGTGGACACTTGGGTGGTGCGCTTGGTGGTTTGATCGCAATGTTTATGATTCCGAGCAAGAACCTGAAAGTGCACCCTGCAATACGGGTTCTTGTTGCGATTCTTTGGGTAGGTAGTCTCGTCTTTCTTCTGATCTACCAAGGGCTCTTGCGGTTTTAGCTAAGCTGTCATCCAACCCCCTGTCATCCTGAGACACCCCCTCACCCTCATGTCATCCTAAGCGAGCATGTCATTCTAAGCAAGCATGTCATCCTGAAACACCCCTCCACCCTCCCTGTCATCCTGAGGCGAAGCCGAAGGATCTATGGATCCTTCACTAACGTTCAGGATGACATGTGAGTTGTTCAGGATGACATGAGGGTATTTGTTCAGGATGACATGTGAGTTGTTCAGGATGACATGAGGGTATTTGTTCAGGATGACGTGAGAGTTGTTCGGGTGACATAAACGGAGTGAGCGTAAGCGAACGGAGTAAACGTAGAGAGGGTGCGAAGTGCCCGACACTTTTTTGTCATCCTGAACGAAGTGAAGGATCCATGGGCTCTTCGCGAAAATAAATTCCTTAGATTTCTTGACAAGTTTTGCAAGATGCTTCATGCTTTTCGAGAGTAATTGGTACTCTGCCAAGAGCACGAGAAATCGTGAATCAGGGTGGCGCCACGAACAGTAAACGATTCGTCCCTGACAAGATTAAAGGCTTGTCAGGGATTTTTGCATTTTAAGGTTTGGTGAAGGAGCAAAAATGAAACAAGGAAGATTCGGAACCCACGGTGGTACCTATATTCCCGAAACACTGATGAGCACTGTTTTGGAATTGCAGGAAGCCTACGAACAGTGGCGCATTGATCCAACATTTGTTGAAGAACTAAATGATTTGCTGGCCAACTATGCCGGCAGACCTTCCCTTTTGTATTGCGCAGAGCGCTTAAGCAGGCAGTTGGGTGGCGCAAAAATATACCTTAAGCGTGAAGATTTAAACCATACTGGATCGCATAAAATCAACAACGTCTTAGGCCAGGCGCTTCTGGCGAAAAAGATGGGAAAGACCCGCCTAATCGCAGAAACCGGAGCGGGGCAACACGGGGTCGCAACTGCAACTGCTGCAGCTTTGCTCGGATTTGAATGCGAAGTTTTCATGGGAAAAGAAGACATCGAACGACAGCGCCTCAACGTTTATCGCATGGAGCTTTTGGGGGCAAAGGTTAACTGCGTAACTTCTGGAACTCAAACTCTGAAAGACGCCGTCAACGCAACTATGCGTGAATGGGCTGGGCGCATGGATGACACCCACTATTGCCTGGGTTCCGTTATGGGGCCGCACCCCTTCCCTACGATGGTACGCGATTTTCAGGCGGTCATTGGCAGTGAGATCAAGGCGCAGCTTTTTGCCACCGAAGGCAAACTGCCCGATGCGGTAATCGCTTGTGTGGGTGGCGGAAGCAACGCCATAGGATCTTTCTACGAATTCATCCCGGACACAACTGTTGAATTGATTGGTTGCGAGGCGGCAGGAAAAGGTGTTGACACGGAAGAAAGTGCAGCAACTATCGCGAATGGATCGATCGGCGTTTTCCACGGAATGAAATCATATTTTTGCCAAGATGAATTCGGGCAAATCGCCCCCGTCTATTCTATTTCTGCGGGGCTCGACTATCCGGGAATCGGACCTGAACACGCTTCTCTTTTCGACAGCGGTCGGGCACGTTACGTTCCTGTAACTGACGATGCAGCGGTCGATGCCTTCGAATACTTATCGCGAGCAGAAGGCATAATTCCCGCCATTGAAAGCGCCCACGCCCTCGCATTCGCGATGGAATATGCCTCGACATTAGACGCAGACAAAACTTTGGTGGTAACCTTATCGGGACGCGGCGACAAAGATGTTGCGGCAATCGCTCGCTATAAAGGAGTGAACATCAATGAGTAAAATTCACGACGCATTTGCTGCAGGCAACGGAAAAGCCTTTATTCCTTTCATAACCGGCGGTGACCCCGATCTAGCAACCACTGAAAAGCTTATCTATGCCCTTGATGAAGCGGGTGCAGACTTAATTGAAATCGGCATTCCGTTTTCTGATCCCATTGCAGAAGGGCCAGTAATTGAAGTTGGCTATGCCCGAGCTCTGGCGGCTGGATGCACCACCGATAAGCTTTTTGATCTTGTGGCTCGCGTGCAGAAAAACATCCGCACGCCCCTGCTTTTTATGACGTATTACAACCCCGTATTTGCTTATGGCAACGAAAAGTTTACAGAACGCTGTAAGGAAATCGGCATTTGCGGACTGATTGTTCCTGATTTGCCCTTTGAAGAACGCGACGAACTGCTGATTGCTTGCGAAAAGCAAAACCTTGACCTGATTTCACTGGTTGCTCCAACCTCGAAAAAGCGCATTACAACAATTGCAGAACAATCAAATGGCTTTCTTTACTGTGTGTCTTCCCTTGGCGTAACCGGAGTAAGAACCAGCCTTGGAAATAGCGCAGAAACTATGATTTCCCAGGTAAAAGAGGTAAGCGACATTCCTTGTGCTGTTGGCTTTGGCATTTCCAATCCCGAACAAGCCCGGCAAGTAGCACGTTTTGCCGATGGCGTAATTGTAGGAAGCGCCATTGTTCGCCTGATTGAAGAATTCGGCGCAAACTGCGTAGAGCCTATTGCTCAATACGCAAAAAGCATTAAGGATGCAATTTCAAACCCCTAGAATAATAAACATTGAAACAGGAAGGCGGAAGGGACCGATTCTCATGTACAAAACAATTATGAGCAAGATTACGAATCACGAAGAATTAAACGAAGAAGAAATATCAGATTTAATAAGCTCCATCAATAAAGGCACTGTCAGCGATGTACAAATCGCTGGTTTCCAGGTGGCTTTGCTGATGAAAGGTGCTTCTCTGCAAGAAACCGCCTATATCGCGCGCGCCATGCGGGATAATTGCGTACCCCTCAAGCCTCGCATCGAGCAAGAAACTATGGACACTTGTGGTACGGGTGGCGGGCTTTCTACCTTCAATATCTCCACCGCCACCGCGCTCATTGCTGCGGCAGCAGGTATCCCTATTGCTAAACACGGGTCACGGTCAATTGCGAGTCTCTCAGGTAGCGCTGACGTGCTTGAAGCCCTGGGCGTAAACATTGTGCTCCAGCCGAAAAACGTGGAAAAAATGATCGAAGAAATAGGTATCGCGTTTCTTTACGCACCGCTTTTCCACCCAGTTATGGGTAAAGTTTTACCGCCCGAACAAGACCTGGGCATCAAAACCATCTTTTATTCGATCATCGGTCCTTTGATTAATCCCGCCTTTGCCCCTCGCCATTTACTCGGTGTTTACAAGCCGGAATTGCTTGATACGGTAACCTTTGTTGCCAAAGAGTTGGGCTACACCAACGCCATGTTTGTACACGGCTTAGACGGTTTGGATGAAATTTCTTTGCTGGGAACAACGCGCATCAATCACCTGAAAAATGGTGAGATTTCAACGTTTGAAATTGCCCCCGAAGATTTCGGGCTTGAACGCTGCACCCTGGAAGATATTAAAACCGGCACTCCTGATGTGAATGCAGAAACTATTTCCGGCGTTTTTTCTGGCAGCATTCACGGGCCTCGGCGCGATGCTATTATTCTCAACGCGGCGGGCGCGCTTATGGTGGGGGAAGTGGCAAGCGACTTTAAAGAAGGCATACAAATAGCAGGCGAAGTAATCGACAGCGGTGCTGCAACCAAGAAACTTGCTGAGCTCAAGGAAATGTCCAATAGTTTCGAAAGCGCTTAGGTTGAAGATTGTGGCGAACGTTTCAGCAAAGCCTTTTTCTCATGCGATTGCTGCAGAAAACAAGCGCGGGCTGGTGGCAGTAATTCCCGATATCAAGTGCACCTCCCCCAAAGAAGGCGATCTCTTGTGTGGGCGCGACCCCCTTGCTGTATCCCAGCAGTTCATAGATTGCGGAGCGCCCTTGCTTTCGGTGGTTACCGAAAGCAAACAATTTGGTGGCAGCCCAGAACTGCTTGCCGCAGTTGCGAAAGCCACGGGTGTTCCCGTTTTGCGAAAAGACTTTATTACCACGGAAGCTATGGTTGAAGAAACCGCAGAGCTGGGTGCTGCTGCCGTGCTGCTTATTTGTTCCCTGTTGAACAAAGAAAAACTCTTTTCGTTATATAAAAAAGCAATCGAAATAGGCATTGAACCCTTTGTTGAAACCCATACTTTAACTGAAATGAAGTTAGCTCAAGAGCTGGGAGCCACCTTGGTTGGCATCAACAACAGAGACATAACCACCTTGGAAAAGGATGAGGGCACGGCCGCTACAACAGCAACCCTTGCCTCTTTCGCGCCTTCTGACGCTCTGCTTGTAAGCGAAAGTGGCATCTTTACTACAGAGGATGCGCAGGTTGCGGCACAAGCGGGGGCAAACGCAGTGCTGGTAGGCACCGCTCTTTGGCAGACTGAAGATGCTACTTCCTTATATGCCTCTTTACAAGTAGGGCAGAAAACGAGAGTGAGTCGCTAAAGGCGACAAGCGAACGGCACGTAAGTGGTTCGACGAAATGAGGAAGGCTTCCATGAGACCACTGGTTAAAATATGCGGCGTTATGAACGAAAAAGATGCCCAGGTATGTGCAAAATACGGCACCGATTTCATTGGTTTTGTGGTGGACTACCCAAAACCTGTGCCCTGGAATCTTGACCTTGAACAAGCTACGAAAATCATTGATACCGTGCGCGACACGGGAACCACTATTGTGGTAGTTGGGGGCAATCGGGAAAAAATAATGGAAATTGCCCGCACCACCAAACCCAACTACATTCAACTTCATTACCGCGAGTCTCTTGAAGACACCAGATACTTGGTTGAACAGCTGGCAGAAATCAATATCAAGGTGGTGAAAACCCTTTTTCCTGATTCTACTAACCTCATTCAAGAAGCCAAAGAATTTGCCGCAACGGGGGTTTATGCGTTACTGCTCGATGCAAGAATTCCTGAAAAAGCTACTCAGGGCGGTGGCGCAGACCTGGAAACCTACAACAAACTGCAAGCTTCTCTAGATTGCCCCATAATGCTTGCGGGTGGCATTACTCACGAAAATGTTGCCGCCATGCTTGAGGCCACAAACGCACCTATAATTGATTTAATGACTGGCGTTGAAAACTACCCCGGAAGTAAAAACGAAGAACGCGTCGCACAACTCTTCGAAGCCCTAGAAACCCTCAAATAGAACATCCTTTTGTCTTCCTGAGGCGCAGCTCCTGCCATCCTGAGTGGGTATGTCATCCTGAATGAGTGAACGTAAGTGAACGAAATGAAGGATCCCCATGGTTGATTTATGGATCCTTCGGCTTCGCCTCAGGATGACAGGGGGACTGATTCAGGATGACATGGGGGTTCAGGATGACAGGGGGACTGATTCAGGATGACATGCTCGTTCAGGATGACAGGGGGGAACCTAGAGGCTTTGAATCTTACTGCGAACATGGACTCGGTCGTGCATTTCATTCAAAGCAACTACGATAGAATTAATAGAACTAAAATCCCCCGACGCATTAGTCATAACAACCATAATATAAGGTCTTCCTTCAACGTAAACAATCCCAGCGTCGTTGGTAGCATAATACCCGTCTTCACCAATGTAGCCAGCCTTAGAAGAAGTTGCATACTTGTCACCCAGGTGCTTGTTAATTGCTGACACTCGCGGTGAGCTATACCAAGATGTCACCGTATCAATATTTTCAGCACCACTGCAAAAATACTCGTAGTTGCGCACCCAAAGCTTACTTAATTCCCGAGGGGAATAATCTACATAACACCACTTGGCCACCGCCGCATCCACCCCAGATTGCTCACACCAGTCAAGCATCGGTCCTTTCCCATATGACGCATACAATGAATCATAAAGTTCATTATCTGAATCCCGAACGATCGATGAAAAGGTGTTTTTTCGCTCAAGAATCAACTCTGGCCTTGCAGCAACAAGACTAGCAACGTATATCCCTTTGTAGCTGCTCGCAGAATAAAACTCTTTATCAGCGTTATACGCAACGCCTTGACCCGTATGAATATCCACCATTACAAATCCCACGCGTAACCCATGGGATTCGCGTGCATCTATGAGCGGCTGCAGCAATTCCCTGTCTTCTGGATTAATAACATATCCCCCAATACCAACAATATCGCTTTCACCATCGAAATCAACGAGGGTGTTTTGCAGTTCAGCTATGGAAAGACGGGGACCTTCCGGCACGGGAGAAATGCCGGAGTTTTGCGTTTTGCTTTCCATAAAAGCCGGATCGGGCGAATCTTCCGTTGCAGTATTGGGAAGCACCTGAAAGACCTGGGAAACAGCGCCTGAGGGCGTCAAATATTCATCAAAAGGAACCGATATCCGAAGATAACAAAAAATACCTATGGCAATAACTAAACTAAAAAAGAAAACGGCAATTCCGCCCGGCACAGAACTATTTGAAGAAAAGCCTGGGAAAGGCCTTTCGCTATCGTTTTGATTATAATTCTCTGTCGGTTTTGCGCTCATCTTAAAGCTCCCGCTACGCAACCTTTAACACAACGTACGTGTTAAGGTTTTGAGACCTTCCGTCAGAGTAAAACCGATCGATGAGGGTTGCACTCTCTGCCACCGAATGAACGAGCGCATCTATTTCCCCATCTGAAAAACTATGGCAGTAGCGATAGATCTCAGGTTTATCCTGCCAACCAATCAAGAAATCGTTTTCTTCTAAATCAGACGCAATTTCATCAAAGTTCAATTCTTTCAGCGCTTTTTCGTGAGTTATGCGCGCCTTTTGCCCCATTTCGGGGTTGTTTAAGAATTGCCAAAAAGAAACTATTACATAACCGCCTGGTCGTGTTTGTTTGACCAAAGCCGAAATTATCATTTTCCGAAATTCGCTGGATGGCACATGATGCATAAAACCAAAAGAAACGCTCAGATCACATGGTGGCGCTACGAAACAATCATTTAACGCCTGCCCCTTTTGTAGCGCTCCTAAAACATCAATGCTTTCGTAATGCACGCTGGAAAACCCCAGCAGCGCAGGTGAAACCAGTCCATCAGCATTGTCGATCGCGTAATAGTCAACAACACCTACACAACCTTGTTCTTGCAAAAACGACAGGAATCGCAGATTTCCACATGCCAAATCGAATACGGAAATTTGATCGCCTAATTCTGCCGCAGCAAGGCAACGTTGCCACCCCAACCAAGGCGCATGGCGCGTTTGGGAAAACGATTCACCCTGGGTTTGGTAAAAATCGTTGTTAATCTTGCACAATATAGCGATTGTCTTGATGTTCATAGGGCTTCTGGCTCATTCTATACTATAATCGCCTGAACTATGGAAACACTTCTGTTAGAAATAATAAATCAAATCAGGGCGCATAAAGGCCTGACTGAAGAACAACTAGCGAAAATCATACGCGCACACAATAAAGGTTTGCAAAACGATGGGCGGCATCACGCAAAAAAACGGCTGCTGCCTTTTTACCTCAAACTAAAAGAAACTAACCCCGCGCACTGGGAAAGCTGGGGCGTCACACCCGAGATCGAAAAACAACTTTTTCGCACCTTACAAGTAAAACCGCGGCGCACCGCTTCGGGGGTTGCAACCATTTCAGTTATTACCAAGCCGTGGAAGTGTTCGGGGGAATGTCTCTATTGTCCCAACGATATACGTATGCCGAAAAGTTATTTGAGCGACGAACCCGCTTGTCAACGTGCAGAACGCAACTACTTCGACCCCTATTTGCAAGTAGCTTCACGCTTGCGGGCACTTACCCAAATGGGTCATGCCACCGATAAAATCGAGTTGATTATCCTGGGTGGTTCGTGGAGCGATTACCCACCTGCTTACCAAATCTGGTTCGTGACAGAACTCTTTCGGGCACTCAACGATTGCGCGGGCACTGCCACCGAAGAAGATGCGAACACCACTTCGCTTGCTGAAGAGCGTTACCGCTTCTACCAAGAAAAGGGGTTAAGCAACGAACCCGAAGAACTCGCAGAAATCACCGCCAACTTCCAACAAGAAATAAACAAGGGCACCCTCACCTACAATCAAGCGTTTGAAAGCTTCTATCAGGAAAACCCTGCATGGCAAAACGTCGCAGCAATGCAAATGGCAACCTGGGAAGATTTAGAACAACAGCAACGCACAAACGAAACAGCCAAACATCGCATGGTTGGTTTGGTCGTCGAAACCAGACCCGATGCCATTTCCGCTAAAAGCCTCACCCTGCTTCGCCGCTTGGGCTGCACCAAGGTGCAAGTAGGCATCCAAAGCATTGACGCTGCCATACTAGAAGCTAACAACCGGCAAACGAAACTCGACAACATTCGAAATGCGTTCGCACTCTTGCGCGTTTTCGGCTTCAAAATTCACACGCATTTTATGCTGAACCTCTTCGGAGGCAGCCCTGAAAAAGATGCAAGCGACTACCGAAACTTCGTAAGCGCTGCATCGTACCTTCCCGATGAAGTGAAACTTTACCCGTGCGTGCTGGTCGAAGGCACCCAACTCTGTAGCCATTTCGCCGATGGAAGTTGGCAGCCGTATAGCGAAGAAAGTTTAGTCGAATTGCTCACGACAGCCATCAAAGATACGCCACCCTATGTGCGCGTTTCGCGCATGGTACGCGACATTTCTGCACACGATATTATTGCGGGCAACAAAAAAGCGAACCTGCGGCAGTTGGTTGAAAACAAAATCGAAACCGAAGGTGGGAATATTGCCGAAATCCGCTACCGAGAAATCAGCACAAGCGAAACAGACCTCGACAACTTAAACCTCGAAACGTTGCCTTACGAAACTACCGCCAGCCATGAATATTTCCTGCAGTGGGTTACTCCCCAAAATCAAATTGCTGGCTTCCTGCGTTTGTCTTTACCGAAGCAAGAGTTCGTGAGCGCGCACCTGCCTTCGCTTCCTATTGCCCTTGATGAAGCGATGATTCGCGAAGTTCACATCTATGGGAAAGTTACCCGCTTACATGAATCGGGCGAAAGCGCGCAACACTTCGGGTTGGGGCGACAACTCATCGAAGAGGCGTGCTCAATCGCAAAGCAACAAGGTTACGCGCAAATGAACGTTATCAGTTCTGTCGGAACCCGCCACTATTACCGCAGCCTTGGGTTTGCTGATAACGGCCTCTACCAACAACGCACCCTTAACAGCTTGTAAATACCTGCCCCTTCCCCAAACCGCACCCTTCCCCATTCCCGTAACCTAATAAGCAAAGGGGGCGACCCTTGCGAGCCACCCCCTTATTCTGAGAGGTTACACCTTTTCGGTGCTGTTTTTATAAAAACAAATAGAGGTTAGAGTTTTGCCAGACCGCCGTCGATCATGCCTTCGGCCTTGTCAAGCAAGTTTTTCGTCAAGGTTGTATTATGTGCACCATAGCTATTTTCAACCTGAACGAAGTCGAAGTAGAACTGAGAATCGCGAATTACTTTACGCAGTTCGGTGAGTTCAGCTTCATCTTTTCCGTTAGCAGCAGCTTCGCCAACCTTCTTGTGAAGGTTTTCGAGCTTACCACCAATAGATACCAATCTGTCATGAGTATCTTCATGGATAGCATCTACTTTTACCTTAGTGTCATGACATGCGTCGCAAGTCTCAAGCAACTCAGTGTTTGACAGCGGGCTTTGCCACAGGTGAGAAGTATATTCTTCACCAGCGTCGTTAGTAGTTTTGCCCATGTGACAGTCAGAGCAGTTTTCGATACCAGTCATTTGGGGGAGCTTAGTTCCCTTGCCCAAAATGGTTTCCATTTCAGGATGTTGTACCTTGATCATCTTGGTACCACTGATTGAATTCTTGAAATCCCAGAATGGTTCCAGGCCTTCGCCCTTGTCGAAGTTGGGCTCGTTGTAGAAAGCGAGCATATCATCTGGGTTCATTTTATCCAGACCAGTCCAAGGAAGCGTCACAGCGCCACCGTTGCCAGGATCAAAGAAGTATTCATTGTGGCATTGACCGCAGGCTTGAATAACTTCATTCATTTGGCTCGCATCTGCACCAAGAGCATCTTTAACATACTGAGCCGGATATGAGATTACGCCATCAGCGTTATTCTCATGGCAGTTGTAGCAGCTTACTGGTTCAGTAATGTTAGCAATAACTTCTTCATACGGACTTCCGTAAGCGCCCTTGCCTTCGGCACCCTTCCAGCCAGCGTTAACCATAGCTGAAAGTTCAGGAGTCTTACAGGTGATGCAGTTACCGGATGGATGAGGGCGAGCAGTTGCTGCCAAATCTTCCAACGTGTAAAGGTGACTGCGTGCTTCATTGTAGTCTTTCGCGAAGCCCATGCCATCATAGATAGTTACCATGAATGGATACTGTTCAAGATAGCTGGGGTTATCGCTATTGTTGCTGTTAAGCTTGTATGAGGCATAGATGTCTGGATAGATATCTTTCCACATATCAGCAGTAACAACACCGTTCTCATTTGGTTCAGGAACAACCACAGGGGCTTTTTCTTCTTTTACTTCGCCGCCGCCAGTTGCTGGCTGACAAGCCACAATAGCGAACATGGACATTACCAGTAAAAGAGCACCTAACCAAACGAGAGGTTTAAGTTTCCTCATATAACCTCCTCCTTTCAATGTTCTCTTTCCTCTCACTCCGAAAAGGATACCTGTGTAGGACTTGTGAGTACTTGATATTAATCAAAAAGAGATTCATTTTTAGGGCTTTTTTCTTCGTGAATCTTTAAAAATCTCGGATATTTTTGAAAACTGTTGCCCTAGACAACACTTGCTTTCTTGATTAAAGAAACCTGCGACCAGCAGCAGTATTCGTCAATTGATTCCCGGCGGCCTTTTGCCCTTTTTGCCGCCTTAATAATTTGGGTTGGGGTGCCTTTTTTTATAGACCGCAAAACACTGCGTAGTTTAGGGAATAAATGGTATAGAATGCAGCTAACATAATACGTATTCATTTCAGGGTGTATAGGTGTTTATAAAAGGAGGAATGATGGGTGACAAAAAGATGAGTCCCGAAGAGATTGCACAGGTGGTTGCAGATGCGCTTCACACAGATCCAATCTTAGTAGAAGAATTCAAAGCTAATCCTCAAAACCTGATTCAAGGCCTTTCTGGCAATAATAACTTAAGCGCAAACGATATTGGTAGCGTTTTAGGCACTCTTTTGGGTGGCTCAAATGAAGGGTCGGGAATGTTAGGAGAACTTGCTGGAACACTCTTAAGCGGAAAGAAAACGGCTTCTGGCGAAAAGAACATTGTGGGTGAGATTATCGGAACTGTTTTAGGTGGCAGCGGTAGCGGCTCCGGTAGCGGCAGTGGCGATATTGTTGAAATGATTGTTGGCACACTTTTCGGTGGAGAAGGAAAAGAAGCAGGAAAACCCGCATCAAAGACTTCAAAGAAAACTAGCAAGAAAGACGATGGCATTATGGGCACCGTTGGCGATGTTTTGGCAGATGGCAAAATCGATGCAAACGACATCGGCACTATTCTTGGTGGCTTTTTAGGCAAAGACAAATAGGAAAAGGGGTAAAAATGTCAGAAAATACTACGGGAACACCTGAAAGAAAAGTTTACGAAAAACCATCGGGAGACCCGAAACTGTTTAGAATTATCGCCGTTATCCTTTGGGTATTAGGCATTGCGTGCGAAGTTGTTGCCATCTGTTTGGTGCTGAATGTATTCGCCCTTCCTGGCAATATGATAGTGTGGTTGACAGTTGCTCTCGTGCTCGACTTGATTTTGGTGGTTATCGGTTCTCTTCTGTGGAAACGGGCAAACAAAATTGATCCGCCTTCGGAAAAGAACAAGGTCGAATTTTTCATCAAAACACAACTGGGTGCCATTGTGGCTGTAGTTGCGTTCTTCCCCGTCCTTTTGATTTTGCTTACCGATAAAAACATGGACAAAAAATCGAAGACTATCGTTTCTATTATTGCTGGTGTTTGCCTGCTTTTAGCGGTTGGTCTTTCTATTGATTACAATCCTGTTTCTGCTGAAGATCTTCAGTGGATGCAGCAAAATGCTGAAGAAAGCGATTTTGGACCAGGCATCGTTCAGTATTCCAAGAACAGCAAGGTATATCATACCTGGAAAGATTGCTATCATTTAGGAAGAGTGAACGCTGAAAATCTAAATGAAGAAAATGTTGAAACTGCCCTTGCTGCCAGCAAGAATCGTCTGTGCAAGACTTGCGCTAAACATTTCAATATTGCCAACAAAGGCGTTGAAGACTTCGTAGAAGGCGCTGTAGGTGCTGCTGGCACTGAGGATGCTGACACTGCTGGCGCTGCCGAGGATGTTATTGAAGAAGAGGCCAAAGACGAGACCAAGGAAGAGAAGAAGGCCGCCTAGGCTTCTTGATGGATCCTTCGACTTCGGGTGCTTCGCACCCTTCGCTCAGGATGACATACGTGCACCTCAGGATGACATTTGCCTCAGGATGACATTAGCCCCCTCTTGTCATCCTGAGCGTTAGCGAAGGATCCCCATGGGCTATTGTGTGGATCCTTCGACTTCGGGTGCTTCGCACCCTTCGCTCAGGATGACATACGTGCACCTCAGGATGACAGGGGAGCCAGGATGATGAAATCACAAACTTAAGATTTCATTTGACATAATAGTATGTCGTGCTAAACTTCTTCTTGGATGGCTCAATAACTTTGAGGAGCTCTGAGACCTATGGTGACAGACATAAACTAACATCATAACCCCCGCAAAAGGCACTGCCGCATCCGTTCGGCACCTATGCGTTTGGCGTGAGAACCGCCTTCTTTAAGGTTGCCTTTTTTGCAAGTCCCACCTCTTAAAGCATTACCGAAAACAGCATATGTTTAATGCAACTTAAAGTTGCCGCACATTCTAACTAGAATTGCTTGCAGAAATAGTTTCGCAACCTGAAACTAAAAGGCAAAACAATATTGTTTTCGAGAAACATGAAAATAATGGCTCTTGGGAAAAGGAAAGAGAGCCTCACTTTATAAGGAGAGTTTTACAACATGGCTGAACCAACAAAACTACTAAGCGCCTCTGGGCGCGAACTACCACAAAAATGGTTTACCGTCATCGCCATTATCTGGATAGGTCAAGCAATATCTATCGTCACCAGTTATGCCGCTGGGTATGCCGCCATCTGGTATATCACCGTAGAAACCAATTCTGCGCTGTGGCTTGCTGTTGCTGCTATCTGCGCATATTTGCCGCAAGGGCTTTTGTCCCCCTTTGGTGGCGTAATTGCCGATAAATTTAACCGCCGCTCGATCATGATTATTGCAGATGCCCTGATTGGCATTGTGTCGCTTGTTTTGGGTATTGTGATTTTAATGGGACAGGCGTCTATCGGGTTTATATTATTCATGATTATTGCGCGCAGCGTAGGCACGGCATTCCACGGACCTGCCATGCTTGCGGCGATGCCAATGCTCGTACCTGAAAAGCACCTGTTACGCATCAATACCCTCGACCAGCTTATTTGGAGTGTGGCTGGCATTGGAGCACCCGTTTTCGGTATTTTCCTCTATGAAGTCCTTGGGTTCCATTCGGTAATGTTCCTCGATTTTGCTGGTGCGATATTTGCTGTCATCGGACTGTTGCTCGTGAAAATCCCCACAACCCACGACCTTGCTGCGGATGATAAAAATATCTTTGCTAACCTTGCTGATGGCTGGAGGGCACTAGGAAAGAGAAAAGGCCTTATTACTCTCATTTTTGGTGTAGGCATTGGCATGGTTATCTTTTCTCCGCTTGGTGCCCTGTTCCCGCTGATGGTTGCAGACTTTTTCAATGGCGATGGTTATATGGCGTCACTCACCGAAGCCGCTTTTGGTATAGGCATGGCGGGCGGTTCAATTGTTTTGCTGGCATGGGGTGGCGGCAAGAAGTTAGTGCGCCTCATTTCTGCTTCGGTCTTTTTCGTTGGCATTGTTACTGCCGCATGCGGGCTGCTTACAACCGATATGTTTATCGTGTTTGTTGTTCTGTGTGCCCTGATGGGTATTGCGTTCGCTGGGTTCAACGGGCCCTTTATCACGGTCATTCAAAAGAATGTGCCTGAAGAAAAACTCGGACGCGCACTGGGGCTGATTACGACGATGGGCGGGCTCACTTCTCCTATTGGCATTGGACTTGGTGGGTTGCTTGCAGACAAAATTGGCATCGCACCCTTTTTCTTAGTGGATGGGATTTTATTCGCCATTCTTGCAGCAGTAGTGTTCGGAATAAAACGCGTACGCGACCTTGACAAAGATACGAAAGAAGAAGCGGCGGCGTAAGGCAATACAAAAAGGCGCTCTTCCGTTAATGGAGTTATTTATTCGCGGAAGAGCACCAATGCGAGCCGTTAACGGCGGCGGCGGGTGCCGTGAGCACTCCCCTTGCGGGCATCTTTCTTTAAGCGTGCCAGCACATCTTCTTCAGAAGAACCTTCAACGCGTGCACGCAACCGCACCACCTGGTCGCGCAGTCTTGCTGCTTCTTCAAAGTCCATGCTGCGTGAAGCAGTTGCCATTTCATCTTCCATGGAAGAAAGAATGCGCAACACTTCTTCCCGCGACAGTTCTGCTAGTTCTTTGCTTACCTGTTCTGCCGTGGTACTCTGCGCATCATCTTGAACATAACGCATGATGTCGTTAATGGCCTTGCGGATAGTTTGCGGTTCAATGCCGTGCTCGCGATTATATTCCATTTGAATTTCGCGACGGCGACGGGTTTCATCAATCGCCCGCTTCATCGAATCGGTTTCTCTATCGGCATACATAATAACCTGGCCGCTTACGTTGCGCGCTGCGCGCCCAATCGTTTGGATAAGCGAACGCTGATTGCGTAAAAAGCCTTCTTTGTCGGCGTCTAAAATCGCAACGAGCGACACCTCAGGCAGATCGAGCCCTTCACGCAACAAATTAATTCCCACCAACACATCGAAGGTACCCGCACGTAAACCATGTAAGATTTCGATGCGTTCCAGAGTTCCAATATCTGAATGCATATAGCGGGTATTAATTCCCTGATCAAGCAAGTGGTCGGTCAAATCTTCCGCCATCTTTTTTGTGAGCGTCGTTATCAGCACACGTTCGTTTCGGTTCACGCGGTCGCGCGCTTCATCAATAATATCGTCAATCTGCGAAGCCGAAGGACGCACAATTACCTCTGGGTCTAAAAGCCCTGTAGGACGAATAATTTGTTCAACTTTCGCCTGAGAAATTTTTTCTTCATAATCGCCTGGCGTTGCCGAAACATAAACAAACTGCGGCACCCGCGCTTCGAATTCGTCGAAACGCAAAGGGCGATTATCTAAACATGATGGCAAGCGAAACCCGTGTTCTGCAAGAGTGGTTTTACGCGAACGGTCGCCTTCGTGCATACCGCGAATCTGCGGAACTGTTACATGGCTTTCGTCGATGATGCACAGGAAATCTTTGGGGAAATAATCAATCAGCGTGTACGGCGGCTCACCAGGATTACGTCCATCAAGATGGCGCGAATAGTTTTCAATGCCAGAAGTAAAGCCCATGGTTTCAAGCATTTCAAGGTCATAATTCACGCGCATTTCAAGTCGCTGGGCTTCGAGCAACTTGCCCTCGCTTTTAAATTGCTGTAAGCGATCGAGTAGTTCATCACGAACAGTATACAGGGCTTTATCAAGTTTCGGGCGCGCCGTTACGTAGTGAGATGCTGGCCAGACAGGCAGTGCTTCAAATTCGTTGAGAATTTCGCCCGTAACCTTGTCAATCTCAGAAATGTGTTCCAGTTCGTCGCCCCAAAATTCCACGCGAATCGGGTTATCTGCATACGGCGGAAATACATCAAGAGCATCGCCGCGCACGCGAAAAGTTCCGCGTTTCAATTCGTAATCGTTGCGATCGTACTGAATATCTATCAAGCCATGAATTGCCTGGTCGCGATTGAGTTCTTTTTCCTTGTCGAAGAAAACAGCAAGCCCCGCATAATCCATGGGCGACCCAATACCGTAAATACACGAAACGCTGGCAACCACAATGCAATCGCGCCGCGACAAAAGCGAAGAAGTGGTTGCGTGGCGCAGCTTTTCAACCTCTTCGTTGATGGAGGCATCTTTTTCAATGAAGGTATCGCTAGAAGGCACATAAGCTTCTGGCTGATAGTAGTCGTAGTAGGAAACAAAGTATGAAACGGCGTTGTTCGGGAAAAATTCTTTGAGTTCTGCGGCAAGTTGGGCAGCGAGGGTTTTATTCGGAGCCATAACCAAAGTAGGTTTCTGCACTGCTTCGATTGTTTTTGCCATCGTGAAGGTTTTACCAGAACCCGTAACGCCTAAAAGCGTTTCGTAGCGCAAGCCTGCCTTAATGCCTTCGGCTAACTTTTCGATTGCTTGCGGCTGGTCGCCTGCTGGCTCATAGGGAGCCACCACCTTAAAAGGAACTGAAGCCAAGCGCGCATCAGGCAATTTCCCTTCCATTTCTTCGGTTGGTAAGGTAGAAATAACTTCGTCTGATTCACGCATTTGTGCCCAAACCTCCCCCACGCGGGCTTGCAGACCCGCCAAATTCGTGTCGTTTTCAATCACGTAATCTGCCCACGCGCGACGTTCATCGTCGCTTGGTTGGAGCGCGATGCGCCGGGCGGTATCGTCTTTTTCGAAGCCCTTTGCAACCGCACGAGCGAGGCGCACCTCAACAGGAGCGCAAACTGCAATAAGGCAGTCGTGCATATGGGTATAGTATTCATTTGAGCCATCAAACGCCGAAACTTCAACCAGCACGAAGCTACTACCCTCTGCCCGCTTTGCAGCCAGCCACTTTTGCAGTTCAGCCTTGATTGCGGGGCTAGTAATTTTGGTGAGCATTTCAAGACTTTGCGGGGTTGCGAATGCGCGCGCTGCTAAAGTTTTGCGATCGATGCAACCTTCCGCATTAAGAATTTCTGGGCTAAACGCAGTAACCAAATTTTGTTTGATTTCAGGGAAGCCTAAAACTTCGTGCCCTATTTTATCGAGGTCAAGGCAGGGCAAGCCCAACGTAGCGAAACAATCTGCCACTGCTGACTTCCCTGAACCAATTCCGCCTATAATAAAAACTGTTTTCATAACAAGCATGATACCATAAAATGAAACAAATGATCGCAAAAAGTGCGTCATCCTACGGCAACTCTTGTCATCCCGAACACCCTCATGTCATTCTGAACGAAGGGGCTGTAACATAAGCCCCTGAAAGACAGAACCAGAATCGCATGAAGATTCTGGTTCTGTTTATTTTTCAATGAGAAAACTTAAGCCATTTGTTGACAAAGTTTTCTCATGTTGTGTCCAAAAGCA